>Ga0325411_1005222_pt1 | contig 14444 bp, 16 predicted proteins | sample PopdelMetagenome_13_FD_206181 | JGI IMG/M metagenome (GOLD analysis project Ga0325411, IMG submission 206181) | Populus deltoides microbial communities from Bellville, Georgia, United States - Xylem-PdIQD-R4 | ecosystem: Host-associated > Plants > Phyllosphere > Stem > Wood/Secondary xylem... | reverse complement strand
TCCTATGTGCAATGCTCATATGTAAAGTACGCAAGTAAGAGAGATACTGTAGAGTAACCATCACAGAATACAACAAGAAGCTGAGAAAAGTATGGGATTGGGACTAAAAATGGTGTATACATAAAGCCTTACAAGCACACAAGGATCCCAAGACACCATTTTTGTATCTGAAGATGTAGATTCAGCCATCCCAGTAGGAGGTCCAAGAAAACTCTCACATACTTCTCGTAAACGAGACTCATCTGCTTCTCTGCAACCAAAGTTACACTTATGTGAATTGAATAGATAGAAACAACCACCAAGGCCCCTTATGTACCGACTGTCATTCTGTCATTCATAAACACGAGGGAAAAATAAGAAGAGTCTAATACAAAAGAAACACCTTGCAAGGAAGCGTATGTAAGATAGAAGGCACTGGCGATATTCATTAGGGGACTTTAAAGCTAAGGAGGATTCCAACTGAGCCTCCAAATGAGCTCGTGTCTGCACCCCATCATCTGTCACTCTGAAAACAGAACCACCACGTGTCAAACAATAGAAGCTAGATGCACGGATCATAAAATATGAACTCCAATAGTAACATAAGAAAACCAGAAATATCGTGCAATGATTAACTGGGAAATTTGGTAACTAATCAAGGAAATTAAATTCAACCATCAGAATTTCAAGAGAGCCAGATTTGTTTCCATTCATTTTTCTCTGCTTCTTTTTTTTTTTCCCCTTTTTTCAAAATAAATAAATTCAGCAGCAAGTAGCAGTCCAGAAGAATGTTACAGAGGCTGTGCACTATTTCTAGGCAGCGTTTTTTATATTGTGAAATCTAAGATTCAATTAAAAATTCAAAGAACAAAGGCAAATCATTGCAATGAATGAATACCTGCTCCAACTTGGTTTTCTGGCCAAATATTTCCTCACATCCACCTGCAATGCAGCTAGCTCACCACTCTGAATCGAACTCAAATTCCAAGAGCTAGCAAAATTCGATGCAGGGAAGCAGTCATCTGCCACTCTCAGCCAACACATAAGACTCATGTCAAAGAGGAAGGCATGACGTGTGGCCAGGACAACAAGAGGAGAACCGGATTTTGATAACTTCACAGATATAACTTTGATTGTACCTGAAAGAGAAAGGAAAATACCATAAAGCATCCAATCTAGAAGCACATGCATTAAGAAACATACACAAAACAGACACCCCGCATAAAAGGATTTTATGAGCTGTGCGTGTTCCACATAAGACTTAAAAAGCTGCTCTGAAATGGGCTCAAACATTATATTATAAGATACCTAACCTTTTGCAGAGTTTGGGTCTGAGGTAATTAGAGATGCCAAAGAATCCTGAAGGAGACAATTCCGACTAAACAGATCCCATACATACAAGGATCCCTTCCTTGTGACCAGCAACAACTTCCAGCACTCATCACAATCAACAAAAGTTGCTGCAGATCCCATCATCATAGTGGGCATGGCACGTCTCCCGCACTTCGTGTAAACCTTCTCAAACATCAGCAGAACATTTATTATTATAAAAAAGTTTTTATCAATTTAAAGAAACCTAATACAAAGATATTAGAAGAAGTTTTAATCAACTTAAAGAAACCTAATACAATATGAACTATAACTGCCAAAAATGGAACTGTATCTACAACAAACAAGGACATCAAGAATCCACCACATTCCTTGTGATCTTGATGAAATATGAGTTGAAGCATGAATATCTAGTCTTTTATTACAGATGTATTTTCATGAAAAGAATGTACAAGAGATTGGATTACCAGTCCACCCTCAGTTTTAAGGGAAAACAAAAATTAAGAAAAATAAAATTAAGGTAATTTGATGTCCACTAGAAGGGACATATTCAAACCTTTCATCTTCTTTGGTAAATTGGCAGAACCATTCTAATCAATTAGAAATCTAAAAAACCATGGAGAATACCCAAGACCATGATGTATTGCATCAAAACAGTTAGTTTAAATTCAGGCCCCCCAAATCCAAATTCACAAGGGCACAAGTCCAATTCCCTCAATGTGGCCAATATCCCCATGTGTGGTTACAGAGGTTCCCCCTATTGAGAAGAGTATGTTTAAGAGCTGAATTCTTTAATTGTAGCCGCATTGCCTTCACAATGGACTTCTTAATGTTTTAATCAACTAATTAAAAAAATATATATTAAAAAATCAGCAGTTCCTTCTCAGTTATTTTGAAAAATCCATATACATGTGGATTGTTTAGCAAACAGACTAGCTTAACAGTTGATTAGGAATATTCCTAACACATACCCGAGTCGATAAAAAAAATCAATAAGTTGCTTTAAGGCAACTGGTGACTTTAAAACACTCCAGTGATCAGCAGAAAACTACAGAATCATTCTTTTTACTATAAAAAAATTATACTATATCCTTTTCATTCTCTGGAAAAGAGAACAAGTTTGTAATTCAATGCCAAGTTGAGAACAGGTCAAAACTTAAAACAGTAGAAGAAAAACAGTTTTGGGTCATTTGGATATGGAGGTTCAGTTACCTGTAGGCATCCATCTTCACACCCAACTGCCCAGAAGTTTGCATTTCCAGCTAAAACAGTAACTTTTCCTGAGATCCTATCAGACCAAAGAGTTTCAGCTCCTCTTGTGCAAACAATTTCTGTTTCTTTCATCATACTTGTACTCCCCACCCCAACAACATCATTCACTGCATGTTCTCTAGAACGAGCTTCCAAGCAAATTGGTGTGGCATCTTCCCCTAATTTCTTATCAAATACCCTAATTGAGAGAGGGGTGCTACAAGAACCAGAGGAACTAGATGCCTTTATCCCAGACTGTTGCACATTAATGCTTCCATCTCCTCCTGCAGATCCTGGAACCTTCTCAATGACCAGGCTCTCAGTAACAGTAGCCCTTGCATTGACACCAGAGCGCTCTTTTATATCAGAGTTTCTGCCAAGTGTTCCCCTGATAGAACTCTCTCGCAAGCCACCATCAACAGGAACTATTCCATTTTCAACCTTTCTGTGATCAGATGCTGCAAGAGGGAAATCAAGAGCTTGAGACGGAGCCTCGCCGGTCATTGTTTCTGGTTGATTGGGCACTCCTAAAGCTTCTGGAATGATTCTCTTTCTACCATCAGCACGTCTGTATTCTCTTTGTTTTACTGGAGTAGAAATCCGAGCAGAAGCTGGCAATTTATTTAATCCATCACCAGCAGCTCCCACTCTCTTCTTGCCATCATCAACTTGTGCCTCAGAAGTCTTTGCAGTGACCCCCAAGTCAACAGAAGATTTTACAGGTATTTGACCTTGCTGAATATCCAATGCCGCTTTTTTATTTGTTGTTTCTTTGGTTGATGCTTCAAGCAATAACTGTGCCGCACTCTCAGCTAGGTTTGCCTGTCTACCTCTGACATCACCATAACGACTTCTTTTTAACTCATCAAGTTCAGTATCGCTTAGCCTGTGTCCAAGTTCTTTAGCATCAAAATGGAAAGTAGCCACAGTACCATCCAAGGAACATGCAAAAAGTGAATACCCATCAGGACTCCTGTTGGAATAGAAAAGAAAAAATTGATTAGATAAAGAATCAAAAAGAGGAATACAAGAGCTAGAATTGCTAGAATAGAGAAAACAGATCCATTAAAATATGGTGGTATCTTATCTGGAAATATCAAGTTTACCAGGATAAATCTACAACACTTTGAGTAAAGAAGTGCTTGGCCACAAAAAGAGGACGAGGACTTGCAGTCGTCCATACAGTTATAGTGCGATCTTGACTCCCGATTGCAATAACATTGTATGGCTGCGATTCTTTCCCTCCAATCTTTGAGGCCCCATTAGTCCACCCAACTTGTGCAGCTTTCAATTCCTGAGCATTGGTAAAATTTCTTCTAAACATTGAATGGTTAAACTTCACCACAATAATGGGGGCATTGTGTCCTAAGAAATCAAACGTGGCAGCCCATTCCCCTCTCTCGAGAACAGGTGCAGAATGCCTTGGCTTCTGAAAACCATGAGTTGTAGTTATAAAATGACCACAGGGGGACCATCCTAAGCGCCTGAAAAAAGTAGATCCAAGCTAAAAATAGCACACTAAGGTTAGTGAATAGAAAATATGGAATAAAAGAAAATCCACCATTAAGAAAAATACATACTGATTTAGCCCAGTGGCCATCTGTTCTATGAGCCAGACTCCAGTCACTTGTTCGCCATATAATAACTGTCTTGTCATCAGATTGACTTGCTATGAAAGAGCCAATTGGATCCCAAGTAACCCCTTTAACCAGGCTCGAGTGACCTCTAAGAACAGCAGTGCAAATGCCATTGCTCATATTCCAGATATGGATAGTGTTGTCCAAACTCCCGCTAGCCAATATGGAGTCATCTGGAGACCAATTAAGATCCACCTACTTTAGGCATGCAAAACAACTTCCCGATTAGATGACACTCAAAGGGGCAATGAGAAATTACTCTCACATATTAAGAGGGACATTTCAATCACATAAAACTGAATATCTCATCATTATTTATTTTTTCATTTGTTTATCCCTGGCATGTGAATGCAAACCAATGCATTAAGGAGGAGCCACCCATATTTATATGTGTTTTCAGAAGCCAATATTTACTAAGGAAAATGGCACAGTTTTTTAGGGGAAAAAAGAAGCAAGAAACTCGGTTCAAAACAAATGTGTGAATGATTTCAATTTGTGTAGTTCTGTGTATAGTGTTCAGAAGCCAGTGTCTATCAAGGAAAATGACAGTTATCCCCCAAAAAAAGGCAGCAAGAAACTTGATTAGAAAACAATTTGAGAGGATGATGAAAACTTTCATAGTGTGTGGGCGTGTTTGCACATGATCAGGAGCCAATATTTATTAAGGAACGTGACAGCTTATTTTTGTTGTAAAATGAGGCAGCAAGAAACTATATTCAGAAACATTATGAGAGAATGATTTCACTTTCATGTATTGTCCAAGCTTTCCAGTAATAAAAGCGATTCCATTACCACATCTGCAGTGTGCCCTCTCAATGTCATTGCAACTTTCCAATTTTCAACATCAGGAGGCTCTCCGCTGCCAAACTCTGTAGTTCCTGAACCAGGCTTCCTTTCATGCACTAAAATCACTTGATCATCAGACCCAGATGCAACATACCGACCATGCTTAGCCCATCTAACACAATTGACTGACCCGAAGTGGTCGCGGAGAGTTGCAAGAAGCCTTTGTGTTGGTTCGTTAATTTCCAAGTTCCTGCTAACAGAGTTCATGTTCCATATCCGAACCTGCATGTGATTAGTGAAAAAAGGCAGATGTCATAATTAAGTAATTGTAGAAATTACTGAAAATTTGATGAGTCATAAAATACAAAAAGAACAAACTCACAAGATCTCATTTAGATAGGAACCTTTGGTCATAATCATATGTGTACCAACATTCATGCACATTGAAGAAGATGAAGCAATGTTGAGCGGGATTTTAAACTAAAAAATGCCTCCTCAATAATGCATTCAGGTTGGAAACCAATTAATTGCATTACAATTTACCAAAATTCATGAAGGGAACTGTGAAATCAAGAACATGGAAGTCCATGAAAGGAAGATGCACAGAATATCAGACTGCTACTACCAACCCTCTTTCATCATTATAAAGTTTACATATTACTGTGAAGGCATATGTGTTGGACTACATAACAGCTATTCAATGAACTTGCGTTTATAGCTCTAGAATAACCAGAATCCAAAAGAATAATGCCATGTTATCTTGGAACTTAGACGACTCAAAAACAATACATATTTAGTTACCATTGCTTTTGGTGGTTGAAGCCTTGAAAGTTAATCCAAAATAACACAAATTCATTCTAAGTAATTTGATTTTTCACACTGCTACTAGTAAGACAGGTTAAACTTCATTTAGCAAAGACACAAATATAAATTCCTAAAATTAAAACGCTATAGGAAAAAGGAAGCAAGAACGCGCATTCAGCCAAATTAAACCTAGAAAGTACAAAATTTATGACAATTTGAAAAACAAAGGTACGTTACACTCTATAGCAAACTCTAATAATGGCATTACCTTAAACTGCATGAACAAATCATTATGAGTTCATGCTAAGTTAATTTGTGTAATTGTGCACAACTAACCAGGGATTTCTCTGCTAAGAAACCCTCAATAATGACGAATCAGAAGAATTTAATTTTCTATTATTTACTCTTGGAAACCAAACAGAGTATTAAAGATGAGAAAGAACATACCTTGTGATCACCTCCGCCGGTAGCAAACCTGTGGCCACCAGGTTGAATATCAATGGAGAAAATTTGCATTCCTTCATGCCTGACCCAACTGGGTTTCTCCGCAATCATCTTATTTTAGTGTCTATCTAACCCAAGAAGCAATCTTTTCAATCTGTTTCTTCAAAACCCACCAAAAGGTTATCAAAAGTTCATAACTTTTTTCAACACTAAAACATTCAATTACACTAAAGAACCAAAACCCAGTTCACAATTGAACTCCCACTTCACTATAAACCAACAAACAAAAGGGTATCTTTAAAAAAAACCTAATAAGTCTTTATTAAGCTAATTGTGGTTGTTTCATCAAGAAATGACCTATACAGACAAAAAAATATCAAGAAGAGATCTTTTCTTCTCTGGCAACGGTCAAAATCTAAGAGCACAAAAGATTGCGTGAGTGTGTGGGTGTGAGACACGAAGATGGAGAGAGAGAGAGAGAGAGGATGTGTCTTTTCTTGTGAGAGAGAGAGGAGGAGAGAGACGACTGTTGAGGCCTCGAGGAGTACAAAATTGAAAGAAAAGCTGAAAAGATTTCAAAGTAGAGAAAAGAAAAAAATAGGGTTTAGATTCGAAAAGGACAGGATGAAAGAATGGAGCTTTGTCTTATAAACGGCAAGTTGGGTTCAGCGTGATTCTTTTTTTCAGGCAGTGGCAGGAGTTCAAACTGTTGCAAAGCTTTTTCTTGTTGTACCATGATAAAGTCCTAATTTTTAACTACCAGACAAAAACTAATATATTTTAGCCTCTATATATTTACAATTATCTCAATTTGATTCTTGTATTTGAATTTTTTTTCAACCCATTTGTAAAATACACATTCCTATGTTATTTGTATCTTAATTCCCATGAAAGCTATAGGTTTCTCAAGCTATATTTTAACTCCAACTAGAATCTAAAACTTCGACATTACCTTGTGAATTTTATTTATCAAAAAAATAATTTTTAGATTTTCCAAAATCTTCAAATAAAATGTTGTTTTATTGAATTTACTCAAATTGCAAGCCTAATTACAAAAGTTTTCAAAAAGACATGAATATAACATTATTTTCCTTCTAAAAGAATCTTCTCCTGAAAATTTATTTATATCTTATAGTTTTTATGTTTTGTAATCTTTCTTTTTATTTGGTTGTGATAAGTAAACTTATTTGAAGTTTTAGTATCAAGGCAATTATATATTAACCAATGTTATTATATTCAATCTGTTTTAACGGTTCTATTTGGTGGTCCGTCAACCAGATTTCTTGCTCAAATTAGGTTTTAAATTAAATTGGATAGGTATTTGAACGGGTAGACATGGTCAAAATTTAATTTGTTTTTTTATATATATAAATAAAATGATATTATTTTAATTTTTTTCTTTAGAAAATATTGAAACCACATCGTTTTAAATTAACTCGAGTTAACCTGCTAAATTTTTTATTAGAGCCTTAAACCAAGCCGAGTTTAAGACTTTGATATTAAGTGGGTGTTTGAGAGTATTGTAACGATTATTTTTTAAAGTATTTTTTATTTAGAAATGCATCAAAAAAAATTTTAAAAATTATTTTTATATTAGCATATTAAAATAATTCAAAAAATTTTATTTTATTTTATTCAAATTTTACCTAACTTTCATTTAAAATACAATACCAAACAGGGTTTAAGAGTATCCATGATGTCAAAATTTCTATTTGAGTTTCTATATCTTTAAAATTGATCAGTTAGTAGAGTAGGAACCTAATTGAATACTACTTAACAGGTAGAGGGTGCATTTGTAGTTTGCAAAATTAAACTTGGCAGAATATGCTCGAAATTATTTTTGAAGCTCGAAACTAGATATGTTACAGATTTCAAAGACAGGAAGACATGAATTTCAAAACCCTTACCAAACATCAGACAAAGGAGACTTTAAATTCTCAAAGCCAACTCCCATCTACAACTCCACAATCATCAACCTCTCTTACAACCCGACAATGTTGCCTTGAAACACCAATTAGGCTCAAAAGTAGCACACCACGTGTTCGGGTAAAGATCCGCAACAAGGCCTTGTGTACTACAATCACTTGCTTTTTGAATGCTCTCGGGAGAACAGAAACAAAGAGGTCGTCAATCTCTTTTTGATAATTCATCGTTCGGGTTTTTTCATTGATGGGTCAACTGTTTCTTGTGTTTTAAAAGCTTGTTCTTTATTGTTTGGTCGAAACTTTGGTGTTCGAGTGCATAATTATAGTTTAAAGTCTGGTTTTTTCGGAGAATGTTTGTGTTGGCACTGCACTTTTGGATATGTATTTAAAGAATGAGAGTGTTGAAGAAGGGAGGAGAGCTTTTGATGAAATGAGGGAGAGGAATGTAGTTTCGTGGACCTCACTGCTCACAGGATATGCGCAAAATGGATTGAATGTGGAGACGATGGAATTGTTTCTTAGAATGTAAGTGGAGGGGATTAAGCCAAATCCCTTTACATTTTCTGCTGTTATTGGAGCTTTGACAGATGAAGGAATGGTTGAGAAGGGAATTCAAGTTCATAAAATGGTGATAAAAAATGGATTCGGGGCAGCTACGTTTGCTTGCAATTCTTTGATTAATATGTACTTCAAGTCAGGGAAGATTGGAGATGGTAGAGGTGTTTTTGATGGTTTGAATGATAGGAATGCTGTTAGTTGGAACAGTATGGTCGCCGGTATGGTAACAAATGGGCTTTATTTAGAAACTTTGGATTTGTTTTATCATATGCGACTTGCTGGTGAAAGCTCACCAAGATGGTTTTTGCCCCTGTTATCTAGCTGTGTTGTACAATTAAGGAATTAATTAAGCTTTTCCAGGCAGCTTCATTGTCAGGTTTTAAAGAGTGCGTTTGAATATGATAAGAATACTAGGACAACACTGATGCTAGCATACAATAAGTGTGGGGAAATGGATAATGTTTCCAAGATACTCGCTCTGATGGATGATGAAGTTCGAAATGTGGTGTCATGGTCAGCCATGATTAGTGGGTACTTGCAGAGTGGTATGGCAGAACAAGCCCGTAATCTGTTTTGCCAAGTGAGTAGGGTAGGTGTTAGACCAAATGATTTTACCTATTCTACTATACTTAAGTCTCAACCTGGAGTTTCTCCTTTTGAGATATACTCACAAGCCATCAAAAGCAATTAAGCTAAGATTGTTTTGCAGTGGTTGAGCAATTGCGTGTCTTTTTTAAATAATTTTTTGTATTAAAATATATATAAATAATATTTTTTATTTTTTAAAAATTATTTTTAATATCAGTACATTAAAACGATGCAAAATATATAAATCATATTAAATTTTAATAAAAAAATTTTAATTTTTTAAAAATACAGACACAACCATGTTACAAATATACCCTCCATCTGTTGGGAATGACTCTTAAATGCTTATGTCAAACGAGAGAATGTTGATGAAGCTTCAAAGGTTTTTCAAAGCATAGACGAGAAGGATGTGGCATGGTCGGCATTGATTTCTGGATATGCTCAAATAGGAGACACTGACGGTGCCATTAGGATATTTGTACAAATGGAAAAGGAGGGGAATTAAACCGAATGAGTATACCTTCTCTGTTATCATTAATGCATGTGCAGCTCCTGCAGGGGGAGAACAAGGGAAACAGCTTCATGCCTGGTCAATTAAATCAAGATTCAATAATGCTCTATTTGTTAGTAGTGTTCTTCTTACCATGCATTCAAAGAGAGGGGACATTAAAAGTGCATATAAAGTTTTCAAGAGGCAAAGGGAGAGAGATTTAGTGTCATGGAATTCCACTTTCTCTGGATATGCACAGCATGGCTATGGGAGGAAAGCTCTTGAAATATTTGAGGATATGCAGAAGCATAACTTGAAGATTGATGGTGTAACATCCATCGGCGTCATTTCTGCCAGCACGCATACTGGACTAGTGGATGAAGGTCAAAGATACTTAAATATAATGGTGAAAGATCACCATATTGAGCCTAGAATGGAGCATTATTCTTGCATGGTTGATCTACATCGCCGGGCTGGAATGCTTGGGAAAGCCATGGAAAATCATAAATGGGAAGCCATTTCCAGCAACTGCAAACGTGTGGCAACTCTCTTGGCTGCTTCCCGTGTTCACCGTAATCCAGAGCTGGGGAAACTTGCAGCAGACAATCTCATTTCTCTCCAGCCACAAAATCCAGCTTCATATGTCTTGCCATCTTATATGTGTGCTCTTCGGTTAGGAACTGGCAAGAAAGAGCTAAAGTAAGGAAATTGATGGGGCAGAAGAAAGTGAAAAAAGTAGGAGGGTACAGCTGAATTGAGGTGAAGAAATGGACTTCCCTTGTAAAATGTGCTAAGTGTTTTGCTTGCTAGTTCCGACAATACGTAATATTTATTTTTTAAAAAAAAGTTTTGTATTTTTTTAAATTAATATCCCTTATATTTTTATTTTATTTAAAGAATTTCTTTTAAATAACAATTATATTTTTTAGTTATGCATTTAAATTTGAAGAATTTTTTTTATTCATCTATATTTTTTTTTATCTTTTGTATGGATTTTTTTTAATAAAAAAATTTTATTTTCATATAATATTTCTAATATGTACAGTTTTGCATAACTGTTTTTCATTTTATTTTATTTGATGAATTAAATTTGTGTTTCCATTTCTATTATCATTTGTTTAAATAAAAAATTATTTTAATAAATAAATTTAACAAATACAATTAGGTGAATGCCTCATCTTTCGAAATTAAATATCTTGATTTATATTTGTTTTTTGATTTTTTAAATTTTATTTTTAGATATCGTTAATAATTTATATATATATATATATATATATAGTTTTCAATTTATTTGATTATAAGTATACACAAAAAAATTTTACTTGAGCTTAGATTTTTAAATTATATAAATTTTATTTATTTATTTTTATATATAGTTTTTAATTTATTTGATTATATGTATACAGTAATAAACATCCTACTGGCTGATTCTCTGCCTCAAGCTCTTATCAATCTTGTCTCCTTAAACTTGTAGTCATCACGTTAAGAAAACCTTATCCAAACACGTACTCTCTTTTTACACTCCTGTCTGTTGCCCTCCCTAATCAATCAACTTTCCCTACCAACACGCCACCTGTACAATCCTATCAGTAGCCACTAAAGCTGTCGTCACCATCATGACTCACATCACATCACTCTGCCACGTCATCGTCATTCATACTTTATCAAGATATAGCTAGCACACCGTTTGATATTGTGACCCTCGTGATATTCCAACGGCCAAGATTATTCTATTTCAAGCTCTCAAGTTACCAGATAAACGTCCTTGTTTGCACGTGATAAGGAAAAAAAAAAAAAAGCGCCGTTAAAAGAGCGCTCATTTGCCGCGTTACACCATTCCCAGTCACCTATTTTAAATTTTTATCCTTTGCATAAAAATAAATTAAAAGATTAATTATTATTAACCATTATTCTCTTTCTAGAAATCTTCTGCAGCCATGATCATCTCGTACGAACAAACAAACGGCCGTTAACGGCGTCGTCGAAACCTACACATCTACATTTCACAACGTCGACCGACGGCGGTGTCGCCGGTGAGGGATTGACAGTCCGGCGGTACGGACCGAACCATTTGTTTTGCATGTAACGGTTTTTTCTCCAAGGAGGTAGAGAGAGCTCTCTACTCTTCAACGATCTCTTAGATGCGTCACTGATGCTCTTCACGATCGTCTTCAAATCCTCACTTCTGCCTACAAAAACACGAGGAAGAGAGTTCAGAAGCTTCAAGAACTGACTCGTAGGTCTCGCAATCTCAAATTGAGAAGCGAAATCGAGATCCACCACGTAACGGTTTTGCAATGTGGAGGATTTTGATTGCACCACGTCGATGAACTCGTATCCACCGGCGGTTAAACCACCGCCACCAGAAGATTCCCATTTAGTCTTACAGATCGCTGCATTGTGTCCTAACTCTCTCAAGAACGACATCACTTTGCGCCTCAAAACCGGTCTTTGATTAATCAAGCAAGAAAAAGCTTCCATCGCTTTCGAAACATGAGCGGATAATAAATTCCTGTATGAATCCCTACTACCTGATCTCAGGATACCTTCCACGAAATCCTTACAATCGGAGACTGAGTCAACTCGATCTGAATCCGACTCGTAACCATTAACTGAGTCGTGAGTTAAATCTGAGTCGTCATTCTCAAGAAAGCCGTGAACGAGCTCGGACAAACAAGGTAAGTCGTCGTCGTCGTCTGCAGAGTGTTCGCTACCGCTACTGACATAACTGAGTTGCCTACCGACGAGTCGAGCCTTAGCTTTATCGTCAAGAGGATCGGTAACTCGCTTAGATCTCACAAAACCTGACATTCTTTTTTCCAGTTTTATCCTTTTGTTTTCAAAGTTGTGTTTTTATTTTTTTGAACGCAGTTGATGTAGTTGTGTATAAGGAGAAGAATTGAGGGTTTGAGTGGCTAAGCATAAATTAAAGCTTACAAGACAGGGAACATGGAGAACAAGAAACATGTGATGTGAGAAGCTTTATAAAGAGAAAAGGGAAAAGAAAAACTTAATGATTTTTTTAAGAAGATAAGATAAATTAATTTTGGGAAAGGAATTTGGCTGGGAATATTCGGTGGAAGTGTAATTAATTCATTGGGAGTCGTTACTTTTTTTAATATTTGGAAAATGGGATGAATTACTCGAAGAAAAAGAGTTAACTGTTAAGAGGAGAAGAGAGGATATACGGGGTGGTATCCGATTAGGGAGGAGTGTGTGGCAAGCATATCCAACGGCACCTAGGGTTTATTCCAGTTGCACTAGTAGGTTACATGGAGGGATAAGATTTTGCAGTGATTGGTGGGGCCATGATTTGAAAGGTGGATTTAATGGAGACGCATCGGTAGATATGGTGGGGTATAAGATTAGTCTGCCTCTTCAGGGCAGGAAGGGTGAGGGCTGGGGAGCCTAGTTGTGAAGTTTGCTGTCTTGATTTGAGAAATTTGAGATTTAATTCCATTCGTGTTTTTTATTAACTTGAATATAATATTGATATGTTGATAAACTTTTTGATGATAAAGTTAATCTGATGGTCTGTAAATTAACTGTTACCGAGGTCTTTTCCCAGGTCAATTCTTAAATTGAATCTAACAACTATGGAGGCCACTAACTAACCTGTGGGATTTCCGTGAGATTTCACTTGAAAGTGGATTGTAACTAACCATGTGATTGTGATCATATTCATTGCAGGATTAGCCAAAAATTACTTAGGATTTAAGAAAGAACTGTTTGAGCTGTGACTTTCGTTGAAACAACTAACTTACTGCTATTGATTATTGCAGAGTTTATTGCCGCTCGACTCCGAGATGGCCTCTGAGATTTCAAGACTGCTGAAACATGTGGGCAAGACATATTATGCTGTAATTCACACATCGCCTGGAAAACGATGCCGCCAAAATATCCAGAACAGGTGCTGTAATTCCTATTTTTGATATAATATCATAAATGATTAAATGATTATGAGTTTGAATATTATCATTTCTATTTATTTAATAAAAATTAAGCACAAAATAATATGAAACTATACAAGTTTCAAGTCCAAAAAAATTTTATTTATAAAAGTATGTTAGAGAATAATATAAATTATATCTTGAGATCTTAATTATTTAAAAATTTAAACTATTAAATTGAGATGGTTTTAGACTAACTAAAAAAAAACATGAACTTTAAAAATTACACGGAATGTTTAGATTTCCTTGATAATATCCGGAGTAATTGATAATATCCGGAGTAATCACATCTTATCGCGTGTGGTGCAGGTTAATTCTATGTTCAAAACAATAGCTGTTGGAGCAATTCTTGTAATTGGGTACGTTTAGTAAGAGAAGTATGTTTAGTTCTATTAGATTGATTAAACAGTAAAAATTCATTTCAATAATGCCATCTTTAGTCTCTTTTTTTTTTCCTTTCCTTCAACAATGACTTCTAGGCAACAAATTAATTATATAGGCCACTGTTGTTTTCTTTATACTCCAACGATTGTTGTGCCTTGAAAGCCAACATCTTTGACAGATGGATCAATCAAATACCATGCCGACAACTCCATCTAGCTGTACTGATATGGCCTTTCGTCTTTGAAAATCAGCTCGAGCGGCCTCTCAGTTGTGTGCACACCACAACCTTGCCTTTAATCTTTGCACGGTCTAGAGTATT
>Ga0325411_1005221_pt1 | contig 14447 bp, 8 predicted proteins | sample PopdelMetagenome_13_FD_206181 | JGI IMG/M metagenome (GOLD analysis project Ga0325411, IMG submission 206181) | Populus deltoides microbial communities from Bellville, Georgia, United States - Xylem-PdIQD-R4 | ecosystem: Host-associated > Plants > Phyllosphere > Stem > Wood/Secondary xylem... | reverse complement strand
ATTATAAAACACTACTTGAAAAAATAATTTAAGAGATCAAAGAGAGAGGGTGTTAATTAAATTTTAAATAAAAAATTAATACAAAGTAACAATATATAAAATATAAGGAGGCTATCAAGTAATTTTTTTAAAAATAATAATTAAAATAGAATAAAATAAAAAGACCACGAGTTGATGTGCTAACCCTGCATGCCATACCTTAAGAAAAATAACTAGGTAGGCCTAGGCTTTATTATTATTATTATTTTCTCGGAGCAACCTATCGTTCCGTTATATTTTGAAAGTGAATCAATGCTCATATTTTATTCCTAAAAACCTAATATTTAGCTTCTTTTTATCTAAAAATATCTTTGAAACACCATATAAACCTAAAACAATACTTAACTACCCTTAAATCATTCTAAATCACTCTAGAAAATAAAAATTAATTGAATTAAAATAAACCAAATGGAATTAAATCTATTTTTTCAGTCATGTTTAGAAAAAGAAACTACATTCATTGAACTTCTCTCAAGAAGATCAACTCATCCTCATAAAAATCCTTATTGTTTGTGGTCAAAATGTGTCCAATCGACAGCTTTTTTTTTCTTTCGATGTTTTTTAGCTGATGAGTTTTTCTCTTCTCTTTTAAAATCAAGGACTGAAAAATAAATAAAATGAGTTTTTAGATCAAAATAAAAATTATAAAAACTTTGAGTTTGGTCATGGATTTTCTTTGTGTTCTACAATGTGGTCTTCTCTCTTTTATATTTGTCTTTATATCTACTATAATTTAAAATTTATTCCATGGAATTAGGTGGAAAAAAAAACAAATATATATATATATATAAGGAAAGGTAATTCACTGTTCATAAGCATCAAAACCCCCCAAATTTTGTAATGTTTTAGTTAATAATAATTAATTAATTATCCAACATTGCTTATGAATTTTTATTTCTTAAAAATGCCTCAAACATACATCGAACATGATCCCAAATAACAAGAGAAAATAAAAATAAAAACCTCCCCTTTTAGCGTTGCATTACCTTCCTAAATAATATGATTCATAAATTCCAGTTCAAGAATGAAAGAACGTTGTTCTAGGAAAGTGCTCTACCAAGAAATTGGAAATCAATTAGTCCATAGGAATTTGAAAGTGATCTCCATAGTCTACAACCTGGCATTTAGAGACCTCCTGGACAGTGAATATTTATTGAATCCGAGTATTAATTAATTGGAGAATTAAGACCAAATTTAACGATTTATTTTCTCTTTTTGGAGAGGATTTAAAGATTAGTGGTCCATTTACCTTAATTGAGAATTTTAATATTTAGAAAGAAAAAAAAAAACAATTCAACTTTGCAATCTAATCTCATCTATCATTCTCAGAACAGCAGCGTGACAGGAATGTATATATTCCTAAGAATTAATGTGATTATATATGACCGTGAATATATATATTGTTCTAAGGTGCACAGTATTCCAAGATTTTATAGCTCTTTCGCTCCTCCATTTGACCTAAAAATGCAGCGTTCTCCATTTGTTTTCGTTATCACTTTGTTTATGACCATTTTTCTGGGTGTCTCTCAAGCTGTAAATTGTATGCGAGGAACAGGCGGGTCAAAAGTTGCAAGGACCATAGTTGTCGACCCATCCGGCAAAGGGAATTTCAAAACAATTCAAGGTGCCATCGACTCCATTCCAGAAAATAACAACAATTGGTTCAAAGTTCAAGTCAATGCAGGCATCTACATGTGATATATTCTCTCCCATTACTATGCTCTTAACTTTGTGAATTTTTCTACTGAAAGAATAGGTCACGGATTATGATACTGATGTGCAGAGAGCAAGTGAACATTCCGACCGAGAAACCATGTATTTTTCTCGAAGGAAACGGTCGCGGCCAAACCACAGTTACTTACAACGCACACCAAGACACTGCTGATAGCGCTACATTTACCTCATTGCCAAGCAATATTGTAGTCAAGGGGATAACCTTCGAGGTAAGAATTTTGCTTCCTGTTCCTCTTTTTTCCGTTGTTTTTGGGTTGATCGTATACATTTTTTTTCTTTAAAACATTCAGAGGTTATGTCTTGAATTTTACTTTAAAACATTATTGTCATTTTTATTTTTATTAAAAAAAAAACTCTCAATTAGAATTTACTCAATCGAACTGTTTGAGGAGGTAAGAAAAGGGATAAATTAAGTAACTTTCATAGAGTCTTCAGTGTAACACTCCGAAATCTCGGTTTCATTTCCCTTCACTTAACTATGTTATAAACAAGAAATTAGACAATAACTTTTTTTTCCATGGATTTCTCTCCTCCATCCTTGTATATCATGAAATAGTATTCACAATCGAATATCAATCATCGAGGCTTTTTAATTAATAAGGTGAGAAATTATCCATTATAATAACTATAGTTTATAAGATGCATGCAATTTATATGAATACAAAAAGAAATATACAAATCCCTGGATATTAAGACTTTACCCATACTTTACTTAATCTAAACTACACGAGCTTAAACATACTAAATTAATTACAATTCATAATTACTTAAAGATAACACACTCTCTTACTTAAATTTTTCATCCCACCTAGTTAATGGCTTAATTACAGATCCAAAAGCATCAACTCGGGCTACATATTGATTTAATTACATGACATAAATAGAATTTGTAAAATTCTACATAAGCATTAAAACTATGAGATGAGATGTTGTCACGTTAACCACAACATACCAACCCCCCCGGAGTCATTAACATCAACTAGACTAACACTTTATTGGTCAAATATGCATCATTGAAGTTCATTTACATAGGTTTCATCCCAAAAAAAAAACATCACTATCACAATTTCTCATTTCTCTCATTTTCTCATCTAAGAACCCCAATTTAAAATTTAGAAATTTTGCATAAACTTCATTAATCTTTACTTAGACTTATACAAATGAGTTTATAACATTTTATTCGACAATAATATGAACTGTAAATGCTAACCAGTCGAGAATTTCAACTCCTCCTTTTATTTTTTTTTTACCTTTTCCATGAGCTTTGTCTCTTTATTCCATTCTACTCACTTGATTTTTCTCTAAAATCTTGTGTTGATTACGTTTAAACCCTCACTCTCTCACTATCTTGCCTTCATTTTTTGTTTCTCTCATAGAGTTTTAATAGTGGATGCTCTCACAATTTATTTTTCTTTTCATCCTTCCTTTTCCCAATTCTAGTTGCCAGTTATAAGAGAAAAGAAAGATAATTTTTTAGTTTTCCAGCTTAATTATAAAAGTACCATTAATGAATATATATATATATATTATTTTATTTTTGACTATTGTCATTCTTGTATAACCTTCCTGCACTTGAATTGCCCTAATATTTTAACTTAATATAGAGTAATATTTCAGGAGGTTCCTTGTAAAATTTCAACCCAATTCGACAACAAATATATAATTATAATCAATAGCGTAAAATTGGTTGGTAGGTGATTTTACACCAAAAATCCAAAATTTATCATTTCATCCTTCCATGGATTATACTAATTATTCCACTAAATTCTTGAGACCATTTGATTATTCCTAATATATTTATTTTTCTTTTTCACCATTTAATTTGTTTACAGGCTTATTACTGTTTCACAATACTATTATCAATTTTTCAACCGGGATTTACACCAACACTTTTCATGTCATTCTTTCTTTTTTTTCTTACCTTTTTATCATGTATGTAAACTCAATTTTATTTTATTTTCAAATTTCTGAGGGTTTAAAATTTTATCACATTAATACCCCATCTAGATTCATTAAAACATCTTCCATTTCTTCTTAAAATTTTACCCGGGGTTTTTCACAAACTATTAAAAGAATTCATTCCCAATCATCAGAATTTTCCCTTTGAATTTATATTTTTTTTGTAAAAATACTTTATTTAGATATTTTTTGGTCAAAAAAAGATTAAAATGACTGTTTAGGTATAAAATATTCATTTCATGATTCTTTAGTGACCATTTGGTTGCTGAAATTCAAAATAGCAAACGATATATCATCTATGCTATTTTTTAAAACAAATAAAAGGTGGATGGGATTTCTTCCACCCTTTAGTATAAAAAAAAGTTTGGTCGTCGTCCATCCTTTAGTACAAAAAAAATATGCATGTTGTGTCAGCATTGGGCTAGGCAAGTAGATCCACTCATATGACCTACCTTGTTGTTCTTCTTCTTCTTCTTTTGTATTATTTTACTCTTGAGTTCATTCAAATAAAAAGGTTCTTATTGCATGACATTAAATTTTCAATCTTTTTTTATAAGATCATATCTTTTTTTAATTATATTAGAAAGTATTTTTTTTGTGCAACACTTCTTATTTTATAAAATTTTATTCAATTGAAAAAAAAAGGTGTTATTCGATCAAATATCGTTTGATTTTTTTATTCTTTTTAAGAAATTCATCAATGTAATAGATCCACAGTGCCCACACTCTTCCACCTGCCATTCAAGCCCTCCGAACATGCCCATTGTTATAGGGCTCTTTATTAAGCCCCGAATCACTTTTTCTTTAAATTCATTCAAATAAAATAACTACATTTATTTTCAAGTTTGTTTTTGAATAAGATCATTACTTTTTCTTTTTTCTATATTAGCAGGCCCACTTTTGTTATGCTAGTAACATTTTTGGGCAGTTTTTGGTACATGTGATTTTTATTTATTAAACATATGTATCATATTTTTGGTTTTACAATTACAATTTTTCTTAATGGTGTAAAAAACTTTGTTAGTGCATGTATTTTTTCTAAGTTGAAAAAAATAAATAAATTTTGTACAAGCCATGGAGGAGTGCAGGGACGACACTAGTATGATCTATATCTGCAATAATATTATGTTCTTTAAATAGCTAAATTCCATATTGTTTTTAATAATGCAGAATTCATTTAACCGTCGGTTGATACAAAATACCTATAATGGAATCAAATCACCTGGTGTACTACCAGCACTTTCAGCACGAATTTATGGTGATAAGTCTGCTTTCTATAATTGTGCTTTTTTGGGTGTTCAAGATACATTGTGGGATGTTAATGGCCGCCATCACTTCTTCAATTGCTACATTGAAGGATCAGTAGATTTTATATATGGTGCTGGCCAATCTTTTTATGAGGTAACTAAGACTCGTTATGTATTAATCTTTTTACAATAAGTTATGCATGAAAATCATTTTGCAACTTTAAGGTCCACACTATATTATATGGACGTGTATATCATGTCACTAGACTACGACATTACAATGGGTTGTGCACTGAAACCTTCCCCCCCCCCACACACACACACTCAGGGTCCTGAGGTTTGTGGCACTAGAACTGGTAATTTCTGAAGAACAAACTCGGGGTTTGACCAGTTGAACTACACCCCTCAGAATTACTATTTTTAATTTGTTGTGAAATATATGTTATGGTTGATGCAGGGTTGTATAATAAATGTTACCAGTGGAGGTTTTATAACAGCTCAAGGCAAGGAGTTTCCTAATGATACCAATGGTTTTTTATTTTTTCGTTGCTATGTTACTGGAGTTAAGGGAGCTAAAGCTTACCTTGGGAGGGCTTACAGAGGATATTCAACAGTAATATATTACAATACATATTTATCTGATATTGTACAGCCTGAAGGGTGGTTTGCTTGGGATTATGTGGGGCATGAGTAAGTTATGCAGAACTCTAGATCTATATATCCACCATTTCCTATTTTATATTAATATATCTTGATTTTCATTTTCATGTTTTCAAGGGGTAATATAACCTATGTGGAGGCTAATTGTAAAGGACCAGGAGCAAACACTTTGAATCGTGTGAAATGGGAAAAGAAGCTTACAATACAACAGCTCAGTCGATTCTCAAAGTCATCCTTCATTGATCAAGATGGTTGGCTTACCAAACTACCTCTTTGATATTCTTCATGACAATTTCCTTTGTACCTAGTGAAGAATAACATATATTCATAAGTAGTGTTGAAAAAACAAATTAAAGTAGTATACTTTGAATTATAATCCAATCAATATAGTTATCAATTATGAAGAAAATTAGTGTCATCCCTTTTGACTCTACCAACAAAGAAATCAAAATATATTCATGTCATAACAACTCCTCATCCAGAAGAAACGGTGGTGTAACATCCCTTTTAACTTTACCAACAAAGAAATCATTCTTGTTCTTTTTGTACTTGTGATCTGTTAGCAAGAATCATCGGTAGCAGTCAAAAAAAGATGTTTAATTATTGTTTGTTAATGTGAATGCCTTGTTATTTTCCATACAATATGGATATGCTAGTTTTTCATACATGCTCCAACTAGAAATCATTCTATAATCAAGAAAATCATTGATAGTTCACATTAAAGTTGTCTTCATCATAAAATTTTGTTTTCTTGATACATCATAAGTCAAAGCCCCGGATGACCATAACTGCTTTAACTCACCAATCAATAATCGAAGATAAACATCTATATTCTGACCCAGACTATTAGGATTGGGTATGACTGTAAATAAAAACATAAACTCCGACCTCATACACATCTCCAATGGTAAGTTGTAAACCATGAGTATCACCTGTCAACAAGAATAAGGAGTAACAAATGACCTGAATGGATTGATCTCGTTTGTACATAACTCAAGACGCATGTTCCTTAATTCCATTGAAAACTAAGAATGCATATTGTTAAGGTGTTTATAGGCTTGACCATTAGAAGGGTGTATCATCACTTTATCCACTGTATTATATGATTGGTGTCATGTCATGTGCTCGGCAGTTTTTTGTGACATGAATAATCTTTACGGTCTAAGTATGATTGGGAAGTATCTAAGTTTTCTATGTGTGATAAAATTCATTCCCCTGCCAGTTCTAGGTTTATAATAACAATGCTCATATGTTCTACACTCAGTCAACTATATATTTTCTAGGTAGTACAACATGCATAAATTTAGACACGTGTCAGTTTTCTAGTATCCTAGATCGAAGAGTTTCATCATGGACTTAGCAATATAGAAGTTTTATTTCAGTATGTTTCCTTCAGGTAAAATGCTTTTTGCCCATTTAACAATTTTATCATAACTGGCCTCATTCAACCTATGATCTAACTTGATGGTGAACACATATGCAATGACCGATAATATATTGTGATTTGTATAACCATCCCATAATGGTTCGTCAGAATTTTGCGAAAGATCAAAAAATTTGGTCACGTTTACATTAGGTTATTCATATATGATTGGACATTGATCGGTGTCATGACATGCACGGCATTGAATGGTGGAGCTGCCTTCTAGGAATGATAAAACAAGGGGTTTTAGGTTTAATCATAAGATTATGATTATAAGGTTCAGGAGTCGTCACCTAGTGTTATGATCACTAAGAAACCTAATGGTCTGCGAGAGTCTGGGTAAGAGGACTAGTTGTACAAGGAAAAGATGTATCACCCCCAATGCAACCTATATAAGGTAAGCTGCATTATTATTTAATTGTTATTCTAAATTATATTTAGGTCTGTTGGTCTTATCTAAGGTACAAGGCAGATCTCCCTTCATGGGAAAGTCTTTACCTTATTGGGTTGAATTATAATTGTTCTGAAGCTCAAACTTATTTATTTCTTGGATATAGCTAAGTCCTAGCATTCTGAATAACAAACTAAATTATAATGGGATTTTTTTATTTTAGCTAAATCTTAATGGAGAATCATAAACCGGTTACGATATCCATTTTTGCATTTCTTAAAACATGATAGAAAGGTGATTTTATCCATTTTTTTAAAAATATGCATGAAAAACCTTTAGAATTTGGTTGTATGCATGAAAACCAAACACATTTTTTTTGTTTTTGAAATGAAAGTTTATTTTTAAATTTTCAGAATATTTTTTTTTAAGTTTCAAAAAAACCATATACTTTTAATACCGAATTTATATCTTACAATATAAATCTACAACTCGATATTATATAAAATTATTGGAAAAATCATACGAGGGACCCATAAATATTATTAAAATGCCCTTTGAAAATTTTGGATTTTTCTTTTCTTTTCTTTTCTTTTAATATTATTTTATTATTATTAAATATATTGGGCTGGATCCAGCCTAGCCGTCTAGAATGAGCTAAAACAAGTCCAGCCTAACTCACGTGGATTGGGTTGGGTCGACTAGCAACCCAACAGTCATCTCTTTTTTTCTAGAAAATATCTCTTTTCGTTTAATCCAAGACCTGGATTTCTTAAGTATACCAAAATCTTATTTTGATAATGTTTGCTATTTACACATCCCACTTATACTTGTTATAATTCAATTAAAAGAATACGAAAATATCATAACTCAAAACTTACAAAAAAAAAAAGATATAGTTGTGAATCTTGAAGTTTAGATTGTTGTTACATTTTAGGAATAATTATGTAATGTTTCTTAATTTTCCTTGAATGGTTAGAAATGTTTATAGAATAAATTAATATATTTTATTCTAATTTATAAATCAATATTAGAAGCAATTAACAGAATCCCATAAGAAAATGTATTACAAAATCACAGAGACTACAAAAAGAACCAAGTCCATCTTAAACATATAAATAAACCATGTAATCATAAGCACTTGTTAATTTTGAACCCTAAATGGTTGTGGAAAAAAACATTTAACAGTAGTTTGTTTTTGCAGTTTTGAAAAATATTTGAAATGTTTTTTATTTTTTTCTTGTTTTAAAAGACACAATGTCCTATTGGACCATTCTTTTTCTCTTTCAATAGGCCCGGCCTAATCCTGTCCAAGGCTTAATTGCAAATCCCCTCTAGGCCATCTTTCCTCATTGCCAACCCATCATACATTGCTTCTCTGGCCTCTGCTAAGAGAAACATCGATATTTATGCCTCAAATGATGGTTGGTTTGCTTTGAGATGTGGAAGATAAGGTTTGTTCATTTGAGCTGTCAAAGCCATTTTTCACACCCACGAGAAAATCCATTCCATGGAAGAGCGTGTGGAGCATATGAAATTTAATGTTTTGATTGATAACACTAAGCAACAACCTGTCAAGGATCAAACAAGGTCTCTAGTGGTCCACTTTCCTTGCTATCAACAAAGTTTTGCTAGCCAAAATTAAGTCTGCATACCCTACGATTGTCAAGTCCCTTACTGTTAAGACATGAGACCAACCTCACCATGTCTGCTTGATAATTCAGCTATCCAAATTGATACAAATCAACAGTTCTGCAACCCAAACTGTCTCATGCAGTCAAGGTGTTGTCATCTGCGGTAAAGAGGTAACCTGGACGCATTTTACTGCATATAATACTGATTTTCTTAGCATAATCTCAAAGCATTAGACAATGTCTTTTAATATGAAAGTTCCATAACAAGATGAAATGGATGGGAAAAGACGAGCAAATAAGTCAAGGGACTCATGTACTCACACGCTTCTCTGGGTTTCTTGGCATTCCCATGTGCTTCATCACAAATGCGTACAAAAATATTTTTTCGTGCAGATAGCAATTGTATATCTTAAATAACTGTAATTGCTTTCTGTTTCGATAGTTTATTCAACTAACAGCAAATCAACAATGCCAGAATTTCTATAACAGCTTTTTATAAGATATGTATCTGCTTATGGTTACAAATTCAATAGAAAGCTGCTCTAAAGTTGATTTTGCAGATGGGAAAAATTAATAAAGAAGTAAAAAAGAAGAAGAAAGAAACAGAGAGAAAGACTCATGTGTGAGATTAAGAAACAAAAAGAAGAAGAAAACTTTGATACCACTCTTTTACATATACAGTGAAAGAAAGAGAATTGCAATCAAGAATGCCAGATTCCATTTAACATACTACGGAATCTATTTGTAGATAGCTTCCTGACAAGTCTTTTAGCATCAGAAACTTCAGCTTCTGCAAGTTTTTCTATGTTCTTCAAATAACCAGAATTGGCAATCTTTTTTCTTCCACTATTGCAACTTGTTAAGGACAATAATATAGAGATCAAGAACTTTTTGCTACCTGAATTTGTCTCTTCTTGGTCAAGCAATTGAAGAAGAAAACCCACATTGCGATCGTCCTGCACGAATATTTTACGATTTTTAGGCACTGAGACCAGGCTGTTGAGTGCCACAGCTGCCATTTCTCTAACTTCAAATGATTTTGCATCAAGAAATTTTACAAACTCTGACATAAATCCAGCATCTCCCATTGCCTTTTTAGTCTCCTCTGATGTTCCAGAGAGCCTAAATGCTGCTTTCAGTGCCAATTCCTGAACCAAAACATCTCCATTCCGAAGGAAGAAAAGAAGCTGATCCATAAATCCATAACTCATCAACACACTGATATAACTAGCTGAAGAGAAACATAGATTCTCAATTGCCCTTAATGCCATCTCTCTAGATTTTGAAGAACACCCGATTTTCGGATCAAAAACGCGTACTAATGCCCGTATTCCGCCTTCTTTGACCACCGATTGCCTCACTGATTCGTCTCCAGATGCAATATTTTGAAGGAATTCAATGGAACTTATCTGCACACCTTCATCTTTTGATCTTGCCAGCTTGATAAATGTGGAAACTGCACCTTCTTCAATCATAAATCTCTTTATTTCATCAACACCAACAAGATTTCTCAATACCCCACAAGCAGGGCTAATAAGTTCTGCTGTGGAATCAACACTAGCACATATTTTCAATAAAGCTGTAACACCACCATATGCTGAAACTGACCAGGCATTATCAGAATTCTGGGTCAATTTTTGCAAACTTCTTGCGGCACCCTCCTTGCTTATTTCACTGCGACTCTCCAAAACCCTGATCAAAGGCCCTATAATCCCAGCTCCAATCAAAATAGACTTGTAAGAATCAAAACCCGAAATCACTGCCACAACTTTTACAGCATCTTGTTGAAGTTCCATTTCCATTGAATCAAGAAGACTAACCAATATATTCACTAAGTCACCAACTTCAACAATTATCTTCACATACTTCTCATCTTCAACAACAACATCATACAAATTGACCAAAGCTTGTCTCTTCATTTCTAAGTCACCAATTTTCATTCTTGTCAACAGATCTCTAACGTAAAACCTCATATCATCCTTGCAAGCATTGACTCCAGGTCTAGACACAACAATGGCAAAACCCTGACTCAAAATACCTGCAGTACAAATCCCAGATAGATTCTTTACATGTCTATCAAACTTTGCAACCATTACATCCAAATCACTCTGCATCAAGAGCTTGCCGCTGTATGAAAGATCCACACATCTCCTAGCAAGATCATAGCAGTCACTAGCAGAGGCTAAGACAGCAGACACCATGCCTGAAAGTATTGGATTCTGGCTTGAATCACAATCCTCTATGGCAATTAAGCTTGAGTTTAGCTCTTCTAGCTTGTTTCTAATTAGTTGCCATTTCACTGCAAAAACTTTAATTGGAAGAGAGTAGGAGATCAAAGAAGAAATAACCTCAATAGCTTGCCTGAGACTGCGCTTTGGTGGTGAAGATTCTTGAAAGATCTGGTGTTGTTTTGGATTTTCTTGTCCCATGTTTTTGTTTATCAATGATCTTGCAAAAACCCCATTCAGTATCTATCTAGAGAAGGGAATCTAAGCAGTGAAGTTTTTCATAAAGAGAGCCAGATAGAGAGAGAGAGAGAGAGAGAGAGAGAGAGAGAGAGACCGCCTCTGCATATCTATCCATCATGTTATCTATCTAACTGTGCTTATCTCCTGGCTTCTGTTAAGAAGCTGAAACTGAATTGTGTGCTGTTGGATGCTTGCAAGACTGACATTAGTATTCGAAGGGCATTCTTGTCATTTTGAATGAATTAGCAGCAGTGGTGGGTTTTGGGAAGGGACAGGCAGGAAGTGGGAAGTTTACATCTACAAGAAAGGATGTACTTGTAATGTTTTCAGTTCTTCATTGTCTTAACCTCTGTGGAAATACATATAATATAGTGTGGTAAATGCAAAATAATAATAAATCACACATTGTATTTCTTAATTATTCTTTTCTTGTACTTTATAGTAGAAGTTATTAATCACTTGACAGTTACTTTCATCATACCATGCTATATAAGCTAAGCAAATGTGTTTATTGGCATTATTATACATTCTATTGTCCTTCAATTTGGAGAGTTAGGTTATTAATTGATAACACTGTCAAAAGCATGATGACTTGTTATATTGTTTTATTAATTATTTGTTTGTTATTGTATTGGGGTAAAATTTAAAATAATTTTTATTTTATTTTTAATATCAACATATCAATATTATCGAAAAACATTTTGATGTTTTTTCAAATCACATATATTTTTAATACACATAAAAAAACAGTTCCAAATGTAAAAACAAAGGATTTGGAGTTGAGATTTTTCCAAAAATAAATTCATTTTAGTATTATTCTGGCTTGCTTCTCCCATATCTCATTCATAAATTAGGAGAGGAGCTACTGTACTTATCTAACATACTACTCTCTTAGAGAGTGAGGAGATAACAAAAGGAATAGACAAAGCTGAGAGATTAGGGGCCTTGATAGAAAACAAAACCCTTTTGGACCACTCTCCGAGTATGGACACCCCTTTCGAGTTTCGATTAGGTGAAAAAAAGAAAAAGAGGAGCTCTCATTCCTCTCGGCATGGAGATGACAAAAACCCCCCACCCCACCACGTGAAGCCCTGTGGAGGATGCCTTGAGGTAGCAGTCACCTTTCCAACAGGAAGTGGAGATGAACCTACAAATCAATACAGCCATTGAGAGAAAGGTGGTAGATAGTATCTCTTTTATAATCTTTTGTGCGAGTGAAAGATGGTGAGAGGAGCTAAAGAAAAAGGCCAAAAGCTACTCTGGTCCAAAACAATTTGCTAAAGGAAGCACAAAGTATATTGCCCTTTATGCAGATTAACTCGAGGGATAAGCTCTGGAGGGATTTATGGGAATTGTTCTAAGAACACAAGATGATCATGCGTATTAAAAAACCAGGAAGATGACAAACGAGATTTAACAAAAAAAAGAAATGACCCATGATGTCTAATGTTGTGCTAATTCTGTCTTAATGCATATGACAAAATTATCCATTATTCTGCTTGTCACGGATCCATTGTTAATTTCATGTTAACTTTAGGGTATATATATTTATGCAGAATGTCTTGGATGGATTGGTTTTGATTTTTGGCTAATGTGCTTGTGATTAGTTCTAATAGTCACTGTGAAAAGGTTTTTTACATGTGGGGAAGAAGGCCATGATCTTTCTGATTGTATTCAGAATTGAACTTTCTGTATGTAGGCCAATGTGCTGGCTGAGTGACTCCATCAGAAAATGTTTGTTCACAGTATAATTTGACCTGCAGATGCCCAAAATTCTATTTTTAGGGACCCCAAATTACTTTTTAGTATATGATTGGTATTGTAGTAGCTTTTGTTTTTTAAAATATTTTTCAAATTATTTTTCATTTTAGAAAGCATTAATTTGGTGTTTTTTGAAGAGTTTTTCGATGATTTTGATACGTTAATGTCAAAACATTAATAAAAATCTAAAAAAATATTATTTCAATTTATTTTTATTTTTAAAACACTTTCAAAAAATATGATACACCACATTACTAATTATATCATAAGATTTATATTAATCCCTAAATCTGTATTTACATTAATGTATTTATGCTTCTACCTATCAGTTTTATATGTCTTTAAGTTTTTTAGAAATCAAAACGATCATAGGATGATCGTGCCTAGTGATGTTCATTTTTTTTATTTTTTTTTTGTTGGTTGTAAGATGGGTATAATTTATTGTTGGACATAGTAGGGCTGGTGTGCCCCTAGCTAGCATGAGCCCCGGAAGCAATGGTGTTTTTGTTGATCAATGCACTATTGCAATGTTAGGTGCAAATGGGATTTGTGTGCAAAAGCAAGGAGTGCTATCTTTAGACAGAACTTGGAGTAGAAAAGAAGTGAAATTCAAGACACAAACAAGCATAGCATAGCATAGCTACATTAATATACCTTGGCTTTGAAGAGAAAGATACATACATCAATTTTTTTCCATGTTCATCTACATTAGGGAATAAGAGACAAAATGACCAAAATAATGAGAGTAAAGATTGCTTGATGGGGATGTATAGATTTGGTGTCCCAATACCTATTACAACATGTTCACCATCATTCCAGCCATGTGATATTGAAGAGAAATGCAATTAGGAATTGTAAATTAATCTCTCAAGATTTTCAACAATTAATCAGGACAATATCTTAATTAGAGACAAACTCCTTGATTAAGGAGGATACAATGTATAAAGCATTCCTTAAGCCTCCTAGTTGTCCATAAACAAAATACACGTTGGTGGTCGAGCGTTGAGATGTTGCACTGAGAAAAAATATATTTGATTGTTATTTCAGTACATCAAGTAAGAGCAGAAGAGGCTCTTATATATATAGCCTATACAGAGACTAATTAGGAAAAACTCATTACACTAGTCTAGGAAA
>Ga0325411_1005218_pt1 | contig 14450 bp, 4 predicted proteins | sample PopdelMetagenome_13_FD_206181 | JGI IMG/M metagenome (GOLD analysis project Ga0325411, IMG submission 206181) | Populus deltoides microbial communities from Bellville, Georgia, United States - Xylem-PdIQD-R4 | ecosystem: Host-associated > Plants > Phyllosphere > Stem > Wood/Secondary xylem... | reverse complement strand
GCTGTGTATTACACCATGCATGCTAAACTTAGGGCAAACTGCAAACCATTGAGATAAACAGGTCAGCTTCTTTTACTCTTTTTAGTATGCGTCTGACTTGACCAATTAATCAAGATAAGTTTTCCAATCCCTTTCTATATCCTACCCACCATAGCCATTACCAAGCATTTTCTATTGCTATCTTTGGAAAAGTTTTTCAACACCTTTCGATGCAATTTCTTTATTCTTTATCTGAGATGCTTTTTATATTTTTATTTTGTCCATATATGCTGCAATGAACCTGTAGTTTAATTCCCCAATTGAGTGATTTAGGATTTGAATTCTTATAATAGAAAAGGGACAGAATTTGAATTTGAAAGAAAACTTATGAATTTTATTTTTGAACAAGGACAAATTGACAAAAATAAGGGTGTAATTGAATTTTTTTTTTTTTCTAAACGGGACATATTAGAGGTAGCCCTAGCCTCCTGAGTCATGTGATTGTTCTAAAACATTTTCTACCTCATCTTCCCCACATCTTATTGAATTTATAATCATAAACACAATTAATTGAAATTGAAATTGAAATTTGAAAAGATCCTGGACTGTTATATTTTGGGACTAATTTCATCATTTAAATGATGTCGTTTCATTTTTTATATTGTTTTTCTTATTTGACTTGTCACTCCTTTCTTAAGTGTTGTTGTCATTTCATTTTTCTTAAATGATGTCGTTGCTTAGACTATTAGTGCCCAAAACATTATATTTTTCCCGAGTGGAATCCACATGTCCTTTATACAGTCACTTCTTGTAATCCAATCGTCCACTTGTTGTTTGTATTTCCAGGTAATAATATCTCAACCCTTCATTTTTGCCCTTATCTCTTCCTCTTCTTTGGCTATTTTTAACCTTTTGTTTTTTTTTTTTGTGCAAAAATTAGGAAAATTTAATCAACAAATTAGGATTTCATCCTTCCTTAGCCTCCTAGTCTCTAGATTAGTGATAACTCCCCCCTTCTTTAGAAAATCTTGCCCTCAAGGTGAGGGAAAACTTCTATGAGCCATTTTTCTTCTGCCTAAACAATATCATCTATATTTTGTCTATTCCAACAAACCAAGAGTTCTTTTTCCCTTTTTATCTACTTTTTATTTTATCTAGTCTTTATTTCCCTTGTGTCAAGTACTTTAACAGGTTCATGTTTAGGCTTTCCTTCCTAACCATAAAGGGTAATTTGAGTTCAGGTTGTTTGTTTGAACCAATCCTTCTTTTGAGCAACAATACAAGGAATGTTGGGTGAATTTGAGACCTTTCTGAGAATCCCAAATGATAAGCAGATTCACCTATTCTTGATTTAATTTTAAATGGCCCATGGTCTTTATAGGTTAATGTTTTATTTTTTCTTTGATGTACACTCCTATGTCAAAATGGCTGGAGCTTGAGGTACACATACTCTTCTTCTTGAAACTTAAATATTTATTTTCTCTTTTTATTAGCTTAAGCCTTCTACCTATTTTATGCTTTACATATATTAAACTTAATGTTTTGTAATATTTCAGTGTGTTCTTGAAGACGTGAATCTACTGCTTCTATTTATGTTGTGCCAGGTATATAGCAAATTAGGTTGGGTAGGCTATAGCCATAAACCACCTACCATTGTGTCATTGTTAACCACTTAGGTCATTTCTTAGGATTGTCACCTACAAACTAATATAAATACCTTTCTAGGGTCTTGTTAGTGACTTTGGTTTGCCAGTCTATTTGAGGGAGATAGGCTGAGGATAGGTGTAATTGGATCCCCTGGACTTCAAAAAGCTCCCCCCCCCCCCCAATATAGGGTCCAATAATGATATTTTTTGATAAACTATGTAGTTTCATGATATTTTAGGAAAACACTCGAGCTATTAGAGGTTATATAAGGATGTGAAAGAGTAAGAAATGGGCATACTTAGAGAGTTTGTTAACCACTAAAAAGATTACAAAATACTTGTTGGATAATTATAAGTCTTCAATGAAGTCTATGGATATAGATGTCTAGGGTTTTCAGGTATAAATAAGGTTTATAGTAAACCTGAGGGTCTAGTATTTTCTACCTTTTCCCTTTGATAAACGTCACACTGCATCATATAATTCTTTATGTTAGTCTTCATGCCCACAAAAAAAAATTAATTTTTTCCTCTCCTGAGGGTTCTCTCATACCTTGCATGGCTAGTTGTAGGGCTGTTGTGTATGAATTGCATGATGAATCCTTTAAAGGGACATTCCTTACTTATATAGATTCTTCTTTTATAAAGTAATACTCCCCCTTTTAATTGATACATACAAGTTGTGATTGTTTGTGTCAATTTGTTAAAAAAGTTCTACATCTATGCATCTCAATCTCTTTCATGACTTTTCTTAAGTTCTTCCACCTAAGTGAGTAACGGGTTTGTGATGACCCAAAGCTCCCCCATAGTTTCTTCAAGTCTTCTAGATAGGGCATCAATAATAACATTTTCTTTTCTAGCTTTGAAATCTATTATGAAATCATACCCTATTAATTTAGAATCTATTTTTATTAGGAATAGGTCCTAACCTTCTATTCTAGTAAGTGTTGAGACTTTGTTGATATGTTTTAATTTAAAATTTATGGCACCACAAGTAAAAGCTCCATTTCTAGACTGCTAAAACTATAGCTAGAAATTCCATTTCATATATGGATAAGGTCAGCTCCTTACCTTTCAACCCTTTGATAAAATAAGATATAAGCCTCTGCATTAAAATTGCACTCATACCATCTTCTAAGGTATCACTTTCAATGAAAAAAGGTTGTGAGAAATTTGGTAAAACCAACACTAGAGGATTTGAAATAGCTTCCTTGAGTATTTTAAAAGTCTCCTCAATTTCACTAGTCCATTAGAAAGGCTTCTTTTAAAACAATTTAGTTAATGGGCTAGCTAGGGTCCCATACCTCTTAATGAACCTCCTATAATATCCTTGTCAGCCCTAACCCCCTTTAAAGACTTTAAATTAATGGGTTTGTGCCAAAAGCTCATAGCCTCTATCTTGTTGGCATCTGCTTTAACCCCCTTTTTAGTGGCTATATGTCCAAGACACTCAACTTCATGATATAAAAACTTACACTTAGATAATTTAACATATAATTTTTAGACTAGCTAAAGTTTGTATACTACCTTCAAATGGTTCAGATGTATACTAAAATATCATATAAAAAAAACTAATACAAAAATTCTAATATAAGTTCAAAATATCTCATTCATCAAACTCTAAAAAGGTTTTTAACTTATTAATTAAACTTTGAAAAGGTTTTTTCATCCCCTGAAGTATATAGGCTTGATTAATTTCTTTTCACAAGTTTGTTCTCTATCAATTGCCTTCTTAATGATTCACTCATTTATCAATAAAGTTCTTCTGTCCACTTTTGTTAACCAAAGTAATGGAAAATTCCTTTATATTTTGGAAAAATTCATGCTAAAAAATCAAATTGGGTCACCAATTTTTCATTGAAAACTCTGTTGGCAACTAAATTTTTGACAAAATATTATGTCACCTATTCTGTCAAAAAAATCCTGAACATTTTGTAAATTTTGTTAAAAGCTTCAAAATGGGTGCGAAGGTTCCGGTGATATTGCCAATAGAAATGTTGATGGAATTACCTCTCCGTTAATGATTTCATCGTTGTTTTCACTAATTTGTTTTGTTTGTTGCTATAATCCACAAGCTAACAATTATAACCTAAACACACAACAACAACAACAACAACAACAACAACAACAAGCATCTTCAAGACAATAATTGCTCACAAAATCCATAACCACAACAAAAAAAACACTTGTGCAATGCTTGAAACAATGAACACACATCCAACAATCATATAAAAAAATTATCCAACAAATATAAATATAATACATTATAAAACACTGATAAATATCTAACACATTTTCAATTTTATTGTACAATAAAATATCACACCTAAATTAATTCAACACTTTTTAGTCAGAATTCTCCTCTTCATTTTCATCATCTTCATATCCAATATCATATTCTTCGTTGAATTTAAGGTTGATGTCATCATCTTTATCTACATCTCTATATCAACTGGTATTTAATATTACATTTAACTCATCAACATTAATATAAGTATTCTCAGTGATATAAGAATTTGAATTTTCTAGCTCGATAGATAGAACTACTCAATATGGATCAACTAGTTCATCCACTTACTTCATCATTACCATCTTCAACTACTTAGACATGACTTCTAGGTTTTGTTTTGACAATGGACAACTAATCAACTCTATTATGATCCTTTTTTTAATGAAAGAGTGTATGGATAGTACACTTGTTAGCATTGTTTGCAAAAATAAAAATATCATCGTTAATGCAAAGTCTGCCTTTTTTATTATTTTTTACCAAACGATGGTGAAAATCAACTCTAATTCCTCTATCGGTATTGTCAAAACCCAATTTTGACCTCTATTTTTGTATATATTTCAAAAAAAATAGAAAAATACCAAAAAATGCATTTCATCAATTTTAATCATTTCATCATTTTTGGTTTAATTTTGTGTGTGAAATTAAGTTATAAAAAAAATATATGAAAATATATAAAAATATTTAAAGATAAAAAAAATATAGTTAAGGGCAAAATTAGACCAGCAATTCAGTTTTATTAATTGAATTTGGGAAGTTTTTAAAACCCCAAGGATTCCTTGGGTCATAATTGAGGATTCAATTGAAGAAAATAGCTTAAATTGGTTTAATATGTCTAAGATTAGAAAAATTAAAGGTTCAAGGATAAGTCATCAGTAGCTGCTATGCAAGAAGAAAGACACAGAAAAAAGCAATCAACAAATTGAAAAAAAAAAACCCATCTAAGAAGATACAGCTTCATCTACATTCGTCAATAGAGATAATTAGTGGTTATGAGTTTCAAGGAGAAAACTTGCTGGGTGTTAGAGAGAGGAACAACAGCTACAATGAAAGAATCAGTGACAACAACAACAACAATAATGGAAGAAGAAGAACCACCATTCAATACAGAGAAGGAGAGTGAAGACAACATTGGTGTAGAAGCCATGGGTTAGGAAGAAATCAAAACCAAATTTGAAGTAGTAGAATGGTCAACGTGAGTTGTAGTGATTGAGTTCATTACAGAGAAAGAAAATGGAGTTTTAATGTGTTTTAGGGCTCTAATACCAAGTTGAAAATAACATAAGGCTTAACTTATTAGTTAGCCAACCTTTCTTATTTGTATATGTAAGACAATATACAATAGTTAATGTAGAGATTATAATATAAGATTCAACCTATACACTAGGTAAATATAATTACTATAATATATGCCTTATAAATCAACACTTCCTATAATAGTTACAAAAATTATACAATTTATATTTTTTTCTTAAACCTATCTACCTTTTCAAATCGCAATCAGAAAATTATTACAATGTCAAACACAAATTAAAAATGTGCTAGGATTTAGAGATAACAAATATAATCTTATTATTGACTCTAAGAGAATATTGCACTTACTTCACTATTAGAATTTTCAGATTTACCAACGGAATTTTCAGTCAGTATTTATACTTAGTCTATCGGCATAAATTTTACCAACAGGCTCATGGACGAAAATAATTCGTTGAAAAAACTCTCGTTAGTGATTTGTGGTATATCAGTGAGTCCGTTGATAATAATTTTACTGATAGATTTATTGACTCACCTCATTTCATTAGTATTTCCATTAATAAATGTAACATATCACTGACAGAAAAATAATATTTCATTCCATTGGTGATTTTTTGTTCGTTGGTGGATTTGACATATAATCGTCAAACAAACCGTTTGTTATTCTGTTAGTGAGTAAACAGTGGTATTTGTAATAATTATTTTACAACTCTCTAAAATATAGTCTGTCGGTAACCCCATTAGTAATAGTTTTAAAATATATATTTTTTTAAAAAAATCTATTAAACAGAAATAAAAAATAATTAAAAATATCAATTAATATAAAATTCAAATAATTATTACAAATTTAAACATTTATAAGTTCAAAAACAATTAATATAGAATAAAGGCACTAAAGGAGGAGGAGGAGGAGATGGGTCCTTGCTTGGACCGTGGGGCAAATAAGAGGAAGTGCATGCACCACTCATTTTTTATTTTATTTCCATTACCAATCGGCAGAGTTTGACCGTCTCAACACTGAGTCGTTCATAATCAGGAGCAAGATGGGTCGTCCAAACTTGAACTCGTTGTTCTAAAATCGCCTCGAACTTCAAAGTTTGAGTGCTTAGAACCGATTCTAAGCATCCAATGGTTGAAACATTGTGGATCGTCCACAAGTCCTCAGCTGTAGTGTTAGAAAGATTGTACACTTGATTTCTATCGGGTCCACTAGACGATCTTGCCTCTAACCACAAATACGGATCAAAATCCGCATGGGTCGAAAGATCGTCATTGTATCTAAAGGCTATGGATCATAGACGAGGCAACAACACACAACTCCCCGTTGTTGAGGACCAAGTACTCTAGGATCTGGTATGCATAGAGTAGCAATATCTTTATATCCATCTTTATGATAAATTTTGATGCAGTCATGGTTTTTTTGGTAGGGATGAGCAAAAAAACCGATTAAATCGAGAAAATAAAAAAAACCAAACCGTGAAAAAACCCGAATAAACCGATTAGAATATTTAAAAAAATTACCGGTTCGGCTCGGTTTTAATTTTATAAGGATGAAACTGGTAAACTCTAACCGAACCGAACCAGTTCAATTTTTAAAAAAATACTATAAATAATAATTAAAAAAAACTTTCTAATAGAGTATTGTTTCTTTTCTAACCTAATAACCCTAGTAGGCAGCAGCCGCCTACCTCAGTCCACAGAGTTACAAACAATTCTTCTTTTTCATTCTTCAATTAATATTGTGAAATCTTCATCAAGTCATCATCAACACCAACCACCCGCACTCAACCTTCCACAAGTGACACGCCAAACCCTACCTTTCAATTTACATCTCCTATTCTAGCATTCCAGTTAGTATCGTTTCTCTCATTGTGTCTGTTAGACTTGGTACAAATGATTTAACTTCTGATTGTATGATGTACATGTAGATTTCTCTCTCTGTTTACAAAGATCTGCATAAATTCTTAACAATCTTTTAAATTTAACTTCTACATAAGTTTTTTAGAAAAATTGTCAGAATTCCACAGTGTCCCGGAAGGCTCACCACTACCAGCAGGAGCATTGTTTGTTTTATTTACCTATTTCTTGATTTTGTCATAAAAAGTTCCAAATGCATATGGAAATCCGGTTTGGTTTTTTCGATTCTTGACATTAAAAAACCAAATCGAATTGAAATTGGTCGGTTGGAACCGATTTTGATTTAATTTTTTTTAAAAAAAATTATTTAATTATTTTTATAGGTAAAAATTGAACCGAAAAAAAAGATTATTTAATTATTTTTATAGGTAAAAATTGAACCGAAAAAAAAGTAATCACTCATATTTTTTTGGCGTTGATTACTCCCCAGATATTTGCATTCAATTCCTGCTATATTAGTTGTCATAGCACATTAAACGCTAAAAGTACGTGTATGTATGTATCTCTTATATTGAAACAATTAAACGACACTAATAAATAACGCAATGGTCAAAGTAATTTGAGAGTATACTTAACAGATACAGTAAATCTCTACAAATTAAATGAGTAATGTTGAAGATCGAAGAAAAAACACGAATTTCATCGCTATGTAATTTGATATATTACGGTAAATAGCATTTCAAATACGAAACAAAAAGAGGCATGCATGTATATTCGTGTGTGTGCATGCAACAAGGAAGGAACCAAGAAAGTTTTATTAGCAATTAATTTACGCACCTAAACTCAAAGGGAGGCACTATATCAGAATCGCAAATGCTGTAATTGCTTGCCTTGTCGATGCCATTAGCCTTAAAACAACACGAATTACAGAGAAAGTTTCTGGTGAATATTAGACAGACCTTAGGGCAATTGAAGTGTGTGTGTGTGTGTGTGTGTGTGTGTGTGTGTGTGGAGAGAAGAAAGAGGCTGCCCTAGAAAATATACATATTTATATATGTAATTATCTTACTAATTAGGAATATTAATTAATTAGGGATATTAGGATGCCATGAGCCTTCAAACAACAGGAGCTAGCAGAGCAAGTTCTCTGATGAGTAGACAGACTTTCATTATTGATGTTAAGTCCTTTGATTTTTTTCCCTCTATCTAAATTCTTAGTTTTATTCTTGTTAATTGCTACAATTCTCAAAATACATTTAGAGCACCTCATCATGCTATTAATTGTTAAACTTTTGTGTTTTTTAGAGGGAGATAACCAATCTTCCCAAGTATATAATTAGTAAATTTGACCAAAGAATTAAAAAAAAAAAAAACAGAGCCAAATTCACTTTAAATTAAACCAATAAAAAAGTTTTTATACTTATACTTCATTTAATTTATTCTAGAATTATTTTAACATGTTATATATTCTATTTTTCTATATGTAATTAGAAACCAATAATTTAATACCAAAATCAAATTTGCATGTATTTTCTGTAATCTATCCTTGTATTTTCTCCATTCTTTGTTCACTCTATTTAACTTTTTTAATGTTATTATCGAAAGCCAATGGTAGAAATTTCTATAAGTTGCATCAAGACTTCATGCCTCTCTCTTTACATCAACTTACTATTTAGGTCCTGTTTGTTTACTGGAAAGTAATTTTATTTTGAAAAATGAATTATTTTCTGATATTTGGTAATGTCATGGAAAAGAAGTTGGAAAATATTTTTCAGTGTTTGGTTATATCATGAAAAATAAGTTGAAAAATAATTTATTAATGTTTTATTTTTTTAAGTTTATTAAAATAATGAGGAACAAATCTTACAAATTAAAAAGTTGAATGAGAATGAAATTGAAAAAAAAATATAATTTCATAAATTATATCAAATAAAATGAATAATAATCAAAATAATAGAGATCAAATCTAACAAATAAAAAAATTGAAAGATGAAGAAATTAAAATAATAATAATTATCATTTTATAAATTATTTCAAATAAAGTAAGTAACAATCAAAATAATGAGGATCAAATTTGATAAAGGAAGAGCAAATAATAATTATAAAAATAAGGACCAAAGTTAATATAAAAATTAAATTCTAATTAAGGGATGAAATTGAAAAAACAATTTCAAAAAAAAATATATATATATATATATATATCAATCAAAAGTTTGAGGATCAAATTTGATATAATCAGTAATAATATGATATTTCTAAATTTTTCACAACTTCCGGAAAGTGTTTTCCGCCCAAAATAAAAAGAAAACACTTTCCTGAAAACCAAGCTAAATTTTTCTAAAAGTGTTTTTAAATTTAGAAAACACTTTTAATAAAAACACTTTCTGGAAAGTGTTTTTAAATATACCCTCCATAAGAATATAAACAAAGATGAATGGTGGTTGGATTGCAAGAAGTGACTACATGAAGGACACTGTGGATTCCATTTAGGAAGTAGACGACATTTCGGGCACTAACAGTCCAAGCAACGACAGCGTTTAAAAAAAATGACACGACAAACAATTAAGGAAGGATGAAATTGGTCCCAAAGCGTAACAGTCCAGGATTTTTTAAATTTTAATTTGAATTAATTGTGTTTATTATTATAAAGGAATTTTCCTTTGGACTTCGAAAGTTTTTAGAAAGTGAATTTGAAAATAATATTTCTATAAAAATTAGCACTACGCTATATTAATTATGTACTTGGGAAGATTGGCTATCTATCTCTCTCTAATTAAAAAATAAAAAGTTTAACGATGAATAGCACGATGAGGTGCTTTGAGAATTGTAGCAATTAACAAGAATAAAATTATAAATTCATGGTTGAGAAGAGTAGTTTCTTCATTATATTTATATATTTTCTGAAATATTTGTGGTATAGTTTTAAAACCCGGCCTGACAGGTCGTCCCGGGACCCGGCCGACCCGAGGCTGAAACCGGGCTGGATTAAAGAAAAAATATGGTAAAAAATAACCTGGTTGACCCGGTAACCCGGCAATACCCAGTTGCAACCCGTTGACTTTTGTTTTTTTACTAAAACGATGTCGTTTTGATTTTTTTAAAAAATTGACCCGGCTGACCCAGTGACCCGGTCAAAACCTGGAACCCGAGCCTTGGACCAAGCCGGGTCTGAAAAATATGATTAGTGATAAATATGAAATTGATTGATAATTTTTCTTGTATCTTGTTAGATTTATTGATAATTCTACGAGTCAAATGAATTGTCAATAATTAGTTATTCTTAATCTTAAATTAATTATGTTCCATTGAGATTCTTAGATTCATTAAATAAGAACATGCAATGAATTATCAAGAATTAATTTTAATTAAACTTGAATTAATTCTTCATCTCTAGCCCACTGCCTAAACAGGTTGTAGGGCCATCATTCTCATTAATGAAACAAGTAGAAAAGGAAGAAAAAAAATAGAGAATTTCTACTCTTTCTAAATTCTCTTCCTATAGAATATAAACCATCTTCTCGCATTCGATCAAGAAGCAAGTGAAGGGAAAACATAGAGTAAAAGGGCATCCAAAACTTCTTGCTCCAAAGCATCAAAAGAATGGAGAACAATTGCAGAACCTTTAGGAGCTCTCTCAGCACAATTCAAGAACAAGTTAAGCATGCAATCATTCGGATCTCTTGTGCGAAGAAAACTTGGTAAATCCCTCCATCGTCTTCTACTCTTTCCAGCTATAAAGCCATTTTTCAAAGAGCTTTCATCTGATTGAATGCATATATATATATAGCCTTGTAAGTTTTATAGTTACTTTGAATATAGCTTGTTAATCTCAAGAGAGATAGAGGGAAAAAACTCAAAGGATCACTTAACAGCAACTGTAAAGTCTGTCTACTGATCATCAGAGAACTTTCTCTGCTCCTGTTGTTTGAAGGCTCATAATTACATATATAAATATGTGTATTTTCTAGGGCAGACTCTTTCTTCTCTCTATATATACACACACGCACACGCTTCAACTGCCCTAAGGTCTGTCTCTATTCATCAGAAACTTTCTCTGTTCCTATTGTTTCAAGGCTCATGGCATCGACTAGGCAGGCAATTACAGCAGTCGCGATCCTCATACTGTGCCTCCCTTTGAGTTTAGGTACGTAAATTAACTGCTAATAACACTTTCTTGGTTCCTTCGTCCTAGTTGCATGCACACACGAATACATGCATGCCTCTTTACCGCAACATATCAAATCACATAGCGATGAAGACTCTTGAGTTCAACTTTTTGTGTGTTTTTTTTCTTCAATCTTCAATATTACTCATTTAATTTGTAGAGATTTACTATATCTGTTAAGCATACTCTTAAATTACTTTGACCATTGCGTTATTAATTTATTAGTGTCGTTTAATTGTTCAACATAAAGAGATATATACATACTCGTACACCGATACACGTACTTAATTTTATCGTTTAGTGTGCTGTGAAAACTAATATAGTAGGCATCTGTTCATACCTTTAAAAATAACTCTCAAATCCCATTTTCTAATTCTGAATGCTATAATTTGTACACTATGAAACAAGGTTGTCAACTATACTAATCATATCAAAAGAAAAGAAATTATTCATGGTTTAGCGATAAAAATTTAAAATTAAAAAATTTATTTTTTTTGTGATTTCAAGTTTGAGCCCTGTAGTTATTAATATGATGACCACTGGAAGTTTACATGATCGTTAACTTTAGGACTCGTAGAATTAGTCGAAATACGCGTAAGCTAACCTCATCCATGTTAATAAAAAAAATTAAAAAAAATTATAATTAATTACTTTCTTTATCTTGTTTATACAGGTTACAATTATGGAGGAGGAATTGAATGCAAATATCTGGGGAGTAATCGATGCCAAAAAAACCATGACTGCCTCGGAATATGTGCGAGGGACGGATATGAAGATACTGCTACTCTATGCATACCAGATCCTAGGGTGTTTGGTCCTCAACAACAGGGAGTACTTGTGTGCTGTTGCCTCATCTATGATCCATAGCCTCCTTAGGGTAAGGCCTGGGGATCAAGACTTGAAAATTAGCATCTTAATATTACGTATTTCGATTAATTAGGGTACTACGGAGATACGTTTCATTTTTACTTCTTCTTTTTTCCATGAAAAGGACTGTGGATTGCAAGTAAGTGCAATGCATCTTGCAGTGTATGAAAAGGATAATATCTGTTCTCTCTAAATCCTAGCTCACCCTTAATGGGACTATAACTTGAGACATCAAGTATGCTTGGTAATATTTTAATGATTTTTATGGTTGTGCTCTGAAAAATAAAAAAGTAGGGTTTCTAAAAAAGAACTTCAATCAAAATTCTAGATTGCAAAATTGATAGGTTATGTATATGTGGTGTTGTGATAGGTCTCGTTCCATTATTGTCATTGAATACCAAAAGAATAATACTCTCTTCAGGTGAGAATGAGCCAGAGCCACGATTTAGATTAGTATATTCCCTCGCACTTCATGATTTAAAATATAAAAGAAATATTAAAAGCACGGAGATTTTTTTAACCGTGTTATTAAACTTGATTAAGTGAGTTAACATTAAAACCTTTTGATTTAGCTCTTTATCTAACTTAAGTTTTCAATTAAACTATATGGGAGTTAACTGGACTTAAATCGATCAATTTCACAAGTCCAAATACAAATTTAATGATTGATAAAAAAAAAACTCGGCTTTTAAAAAAAAACTTCAAAATGAAATTTTTTAAAAAAAAATATTAAGACAATGCCAGATTGGATAGACCTTATTCCCCCCGTGACCCGAATCATGAACTCTATTGGGGTTAACAATTTTTTTTATTTAATTATATGATAAAAATATATGCTAATAAAATTGAGCACCAACCTCAAAATAGATATTTATTTGAGACAATTATCCCTATAAAAAAAAAATCCATAATTCAGCTTATTTCTCAACCAATGCAATATTAAAGGATGAGATTAAAAACTAATAAATTAAAAATAATTAAAAGACCAAAAACAAAAAAAAGCATATCGGTTGATAAACTTATCAAACATGTGAATTGGGTAAGCTGAACTAGCACACCAAACCTGTGAATTGATTTATGGACTCTACTGGAATTATAATTTTTTAAAACTATTTTTTATTTAACTATATAATAATAAAAATAGACGATTGTGAAATCAAATATCAATCTAATACCAAGTTTTTTTATATCGCGATAACCTCATAAAAAGTGAAACGAAACCAATTATGAAACTGAATTCTCAATTAAATCAATATCTAAGAATGAAATAAAAAAGTCTAAATAAAAAATAAATAAATTTGTCAAACTCGTGAACCAAGTCAAACAATCAAATCTGTGAATAGATTCATGGATTTTATAAAGTTTAATACCATAAAATTATTTTTTTAAACTATATAAAAAAAATAAACGATAAAAAAAAATGAATGCCAGTCAAATCTGATCCTTTGCTTGACTGTTAAATTTGAATCGATTCCAATGGCCCGTATGCTCGAACCACAGGTGGCATCCCCTTAACAGGAACAGATGGATACCAGTACCAGTTCAACAAGAAACGCATCACTTTCCTGGGCTTATAAATAAAAACCTGTAAGCTCACAGAAGTTCATAATAAACTCACTTTCCCTCCTTTTCTTGGCACTTCATATTTTCCCATCTCCCAGACTCCTCCCTTGTGAGTAACTGCAACATGAAGGTATCATTGTCTCCCAAGGTCAGAAAACGTATGGAGGGTCTCAGACATCTTCAGGTTGGTCTATATATCCATCTACATTCCACAACAAACATTGTGCTGTTCATCAGCTTATGTTATTTTATAGCCCAGTTTACAACATTCTTGTTAATGTTTATTACATGTATACATGATCATGGTACGCTTAATTATATATGTGCGCATTGATGTCTTCTGCAGAGCCAACATGATGAGCTGGAGGCACAGTTTCTTGAGGAGAGAAAGGCATTAGAAGCTAAATACCAGAAGCTTTATCAACCGCTCTACACTAAGGTATATATTGTCTTGCATTATTACTTCTGCATGTGTTACATGAATGCTGGATCAGAGGCAGCATGCATTACAATTTTTGTGCTGTGTTTCTGTACTAAATTTAAGTTTTTGATGGACACTCGGCGCAGAGATTTGAGATTGTGAACGGTCTAAAAGAAGTTGAAGGGGCCACGCCTACTGAATTAGCTGGAATAAAAAAGGATCAAGCTACAGAAGGTATTAGTGAATATTTTTAAGAGTAAATGTTGTTTTCGGAAAACATACATGGAGTATTTGAAAGCAATGCCTTATCTTGAACTTAAGAGTATAGTACTTCTTTAATGCAGAGAAGGGGGTGCCTGAATTCTGGCTCGCTGCAATGAAAACTCATGAAGTACTAGCAGCGGAGGTATATAT
>Ga0325411_1005217_pt1 | contig 14452 bp, 20 predicted proteins | sample PopdelMetagenome_13_FD_206181 | JGI IMG/M metagenome (GOLD analysis project Ga0325411, IMG submission 206181) | Populus deltoides microbial communities from Bellville, Georgia, United States - Xylem-PdIQD-R4 | ecosystem: Host-associated > Plants > Phyllosphere > Stem > Wood/Secondary xylem... | reverse complement strand
GTCCAGATCGACTTATCAAAGTATCATTCTAGTCTATCCCCCATCTTATTTACCTTAAAATCACTATAATCCAGCCTAAACACCAAAAGAAAGACAACACAACCAGACCCATCCTTCATCCATTTTCATCAGATTCATTGTAGCCAATTTTCGAATAATTCACGGCACATCATTCATATCCAAGCATTTTTATCAAACACTATGCAATTTATTCAACCCTCTTTCTACGTGATAATTTCACATTCCCAAGCTCCTTAAACACCACAACAACAATTCACACATTATAAACTACTTCAAGAGCAAAATAATTAATCCAAACATATAAATCATCCTCATATCATACACAAAACAATTCAAACACACCATTAACACCAAGTGATGTTTAAAATTGGAAACTTCCAACACATATATATATTCTTGGTCGGCCATGGTTTAAAAATCCATGGCTGGCCTTGTAAACCCCCCCCCAACATTAGAAGGACGTAATAGTACATAAATGAATACAAATAATTTATTAAGTACAAATAATATAAATTGGGATAAGAAATGGTCCTTAAAGTTTAGAATAATTAATGCGATACAAGGAAAACAATGAGACAAAAATGTTGGATTTTTGGTAGAAAATAACTTATCGACCAGTTTTGCGTTATTAGGCATAACACTCAATTCGTCTATCAGATAAAGTTGAAGTTTTACAAGGAATCCCTTAACATATAGTCTTCTTATATATAGTTAAACGTTTAGAGTGGTCATATTTCAGGAAGGTTGTCTAAAAATGTCAACAATTAGATTAAGAAATAGCATGAAATTCATTAATGACAATTTTGTAATTATGCTGCTGAACTAACAAAAATTCTAGTAGCGTCTTCTTTCTTTTTATTGATGACAAAAGAAAAAAAAAACTTTAGGAGAGCTAAATACTTCAAATTGTGTAAGATTACCCTAATCATTATATCAAGCAAGGAATTAAAAAGGAATCAAGTGAAGGAGAGGGGAGAAAGCATGAGCTAAAACTCATGACAAAGAAGAAAAAAATGAGAAAGGGAAAAACTTACCAGATTAGTTTTCGAAGTTCATTTTATGGTTGAGTAAGGAGTTCTAAGCTTTTTTAAGCAAGTTGGATGAAAATAACTAGAGTTAATGCATGATTCTTAGAATTTTAAATTTGGGATTTAGGAGAAAATTTAGGGAAAGTGTGGAAATATTATGTTTTGGTGTATACTTATGCTAGAATGTTGTGAATCATACAAAATGCTGGATGATAAAAAAAAATTAGGTATGGATATGGGTGATAGCCGACCATTTTTGAATAGAAAACGAGGAAGAAGAACTTAATGAATGAAATTGTGTATGATTTATGTTTGGGGATAATTAAATGGTGTTTTGGAATGAATTTAAATTAAAATTATTAGTTGTGATTAAATGATAGATGTGTTTTAAATTCTAAAGTTTGAAAAATAATAGAGATACATATATTATAATTATGTGTTGGATTATGAAAATGTGAAACAATGCTAAGGTTGTGAATTAAGATGAAAATATGGGTTTACAAATAAAGAATGATTTTATAACAACACAAATACTAAGGTTTATTCTTAAGGAATTATTAAGAAGATTATAAAAATAACAAATGATGTTAAAAGATTAATCGTTAAATGAATTATAATAGAAATGTTAATAAAGATGTGTGTGTGTGTGTGTGTGTGTGTAGAGGAAAGTTAATTTTCCTTACTTAAGTGTGCATACCAAAACGTAATAGAAATGAACTAAGCTAGGGATTTGATTGGAATTGAGTATTTTATGAAATACAATACGATAAATAGAGAGATGTTGAAAAACAAATTATGTTAGGATGTATATATGTGTGTGATGAATTGAAAATGAGAAAATATTAATGTTGATACTTCTCCTTGGACATAGGAGGGACACTTAGAGTTGGATCATCTACAGTGGAAGGAGGACCTGCAGCTGGATGTAGGGGAGCAAGCAGGTGATTTATCCTTGTTTGTTACTTCCACTTCATCATTATCATTCAATCATTGCAATCTATAGGGTATAGTATGTTTAATAGTATATAAATTCAGTTTACTAACCACATTGTTTTGTACTACACACCTTGTTTTGTGCATAACATTACGTATGGAAAATGTTTTCACTTTGCTGATCACTGTCATCTTCCTTGACTTGAACCTAAAGTATGCATCTTATATCCAAGGACTCCTCCACAGGTAAGGCAAGTCATCTTTAGTACAATCCTCCAATAATGGCATGTCTTCACAATCTGATTTGTCACTCTCAGATTCCACATCGGCATTGCCTCTCGTCACTATTAAAGTCCAAGTCCCTAACACTTGAAACATTTAACATCATGAGTATGTTTATTTTGAGTGTTAGATTTACTTTTGAGACCCGTAAAGGCTTCAACCTTAGCTTTAGGTGAAGCTTTGGTAGGGACAAAAGGTTTTGGTTAGGCATCCCTCTCTCTCCTCAAATTTAGTTTCCAAGATGATGAAGAACCTAAATTGAATGCTGCTCGAACATGTCATTTCCTTTTGAGTTGTCTCTCCACTTTCGTAGCTATATAAACCATGTCTTCTACCTCACATAAAGTTAAATACTCAATAACATTAGCTATCTTTCTATTCAGCCCATTAAAAAACCTCACCATAATAGCTTCCCTATCTCCAACCATATTATCATTACAATCTTTATCTCTTTATGGTATCTTCCACACTTTTTGAACCCTAATGCAAACTTTGTAATTTCTAAAAAAGCTCTTTGTAATAAAAGTTAGGAACAAATCATTTTCTTATTATAACCTTCATGTCATCTAGAGACTTAATAGGCCTTTCACCATCCCTTATCCTACACAAAACAAGTTAATCCCATCATATTAGTGTATAATCTATAAACTCAATGACAAAGAGTTTTACCTTTTTGTGATGACAATCAAAGATCCAATCAACCTTCTTTTTTCACTCTACTTCCATATCATTATTTCCCTGGAAAGTAGGTTTTTTCAACTTAACGGTAACTAACTCTCCACTTGAATCGTCACGATGCCCAAAATCTCAAGAATTTTCTCTCTGATAAAAAAACTCCACTATGTTCGAAGCTTACATTGTTTTTTTCTCTATTAAGCCCAAAGTTGTTTCCTTAGCCCACAAATGCAAACTCATAGCCATCATCACCCACACCTATGTTATCATAAACTCATCAAAATCAGTTTTATTATTTTGTATAGCCCTTCAGACATTACTTCTTCAGCAATCAACCCCACTATTTTGTTGCTTCATTGAGTCCATGTCATCCTTCAGCTTCTTGGTCACCTTAGTCAAGAGTTCAATTTTTTTGGATAAAGTAAATATATTAACCAAAAGAACAAAACACAACAAGGGGGAAAACCCTTTAAAGTTTAGAAAGGCAAACAAAACTCACATATCCTAAAGTAAATTTTTCCTAGGGCATACCCCAGAATAAAACCAAAAAGGATAGTCCTCGAAACGTAAAAAAGGAGCAAATTAAGTTAGAAGGATATCATCAGATAATCCCCATGCAATACAAAGCCTGCTATTAATATTCGTAATGGCCATATTGCGAAGGATATGAACTTTACAAATTATGCACATATTAATATCTTTGTAGAACATCGAAGTGTTATGGGGGGCCTCACCACGAAATCGAGCATTCCTCTAGTTCTAGATGTAAAGGAAACTAACATTGATTGAAGAGAGTTACCTCCACCCGAGAGAGATATCCAGAAGATGATACTGGTCCATGATCCACTTCTAAAGGAGATGAGAATTTTAGAGATATATCATACCAAATATGATAAGTGAAAGGGCAACAAAAAAATAAGAGATCAATATCTTCTCAACCACCTACACAAAGAAAGCATTGGTTAACCTAAATAGTACCATAAGCCATAAGTTTATCCTGCGTCAAAAGAGTCATGGATTGCAAGCCATAAGGTGAAAGAAAACTGTAGAATAACATATTTATACCATATAAGTTTCCACCACTCCACTTTAATCTAAGACAGGCAAATGGAATTCCAAGCATTATGAATGGAGAACATATCTCTTGGAGCATCCTTCCAGCACACAATATTGAATCAGCCCATGCCCATCAATAATGCATTCTAGTCCAATCTCAAGTCAATAATAATTCTATTGCCAAAAATCTCAACCAGGGAGCCAATTGGGTGCCAATTATCAAACCAAAGAGAAGTTGATTGACCATCACCTATTCGATGAGAAATGAGGTGGTGAACAAGACTACAAAGACCAGGATCTTCCTCCAACTCCAAGAATAATTTTTCAAACAAGGCACCTCCTAAAAATTACAACCACGCAACAAGCAAGAATGAGTCCACAATGACCAAATAGAGTTACCCAATCTGGTACAAATAACCCATAAATGTTTAACTATAGCAGCCTAATTCCAAACTTCTAGAATCTTAACACCCGAACCACCTTTTTCCTTAGGCAAGCAAATTTTCTCCCATGCAACTTTGGCACCACCTGAAGTAAGTTGACCACCTTTCCACAAGAATGATCTCAACAAAGAATTGGTTTTAACAATGATAGCCTTTGGAAGAATGAAGATAGAAGACACTTGAATAGAGAAAAGGATTGGATTTGATAAGCTGAAGATGACCCACAAATAAGACAGTGTGATTCATCCAGCTCCTAGCCTTAGCATGATATGGTCCATAAGGATCAAACAATCTGATGATGTGAGCTTTGAAGTAATAAAGGGAACACCAAGATACCTTACCGAAAATCTCTCTGCCTTATAACCGAGAACATTCATAAGCTACCTTTTCATATTAGAGTCAAACCTGAGATGACTCTAAACTGATCAAGGCAGTTCTTAACCAAACAAACCATTTGATACAATTCAGGTTCAGCCTTGGATTCATTATAGTAAGCATTCAATTATGTGTTTGAGATTGGTTGTTGATACGATTCAATATATGGTTCAACCTTGGGTTTTTCATGAAGGGTTTTCACATAAGGATTCATTCAGTCAGATTGAGGTTCTTATGGATGATGGGTTCAACCCAATTCTTTTGGTGGGTAATTCAGTAAGATGAGGATAGGCTTTAAATGGGATGTTTTTGGCAACAAAAAAGCTTATTCGAAGTGTATTCTGGGTCTGGTTTTGTCCTTATTAATGAATATAGGTTTGGACCGCATAGACTCTAAAGTTGGCTTGGGTTAATTAAGATGTCGAAATCAAATCAGATTTGTTTGGGTTGATTTTCTCTAATTCTAGAAGGACTTAAATCAACAAAAAATTCTCCTAAAATTCAAGAAAATTTCATTCATTATTTTTTCTATTATTTAGGAGAATATTTAACAATAAAGAAGGAAGTTTTCTATTCAATAAAGGATGCTACGGGGGCTGCCAGATCTTATTTTCTAAGCTAGGAAGGATTAATTAATGATTCTCATTTGTTGACTAGGAAACTTCCTACTTTGTTGATAAATATTCTTCTAAATAATAGGTAAAATAATAAACAAAATTTATTTGAATTTATGAGAATATTTTACTGATTTAAGTCCTTTTACAGTTAGGAAATCAATCCCAAACAAATTTGATCTGATCCTAACATCTTACTTAACCCAAGCCAATTTGAACCCCATGTGGCCCAAACCAATATTCATTAATAGGGACCAAGCCACACCCAAAATACACTCTAAATAAACTTTCTTTGCTGCCCAAAAATATCTCATGCATAGCCTGTCCTGATCTCGCCGAATTACCCACCAAAAGAATTGGGCTAAACCTATCATCCATAAGAACCTCTGATACGATCCAGGAAAGGTCAAATTCGGATTCTAACGTAAAATGTGCTATTATCCAATTTTACGGCAACAGTCACAATTCTCCATCCGACCGTTCGATCGAGCTGCAATTTTATGTGAAGTCTCCTGACATGTTGTCCTACCTTGGGTTAACGTTTCAAATCAATCACAATTCAGAAAGGCATCTAAATACGGGTCAACATAGGTTGTATGAATTTTGTTATTTATTTCTTTTTGAATTGTGGACTTCCTATTTGGCTATGATTCTTTTCCTAAAAGGATGTGGCAGCTTATTTTGGGAATCTCCTAATTCTACAAAGATCTTTAATGGGCTGCAACATAGTTTCCAAGTGTGACAAGGATTCATAAATGTTTTAGAATCATTTTCTTACAATGATTTCTTATTAATCCTAGCTATAAAAAAAAGAACGAAGTTTTCAAAATTATATTAAGAATATTAAATTCAGATTTACTATTGTTATTATTATTTTCCTATTAATTTAGGGTTTATTTACTATTGTAAGTGGGCATCATATAAGTCCACATAAGGGGTCCATTAGGGTTTATTTTAGTTTGGAGTCACTATAAATAAGGGCATAACCAGACATGTAAGGTTAGACAATTCAAATTAATAAAACTTCTTGTTTACCGCACTTTGTATGTGTTTGTTGGTGAGATAATCTTCCTTCCAGGGTTCTCTAATGAACTGAAAAACAACTTATCGAAGAACAACTGTCTTCGTGACACCATCCTTACACTTCTCGTTCGTGAATCAATATTTGCTAGGTTGGGGTATTCGTTTCCAATAGTGCTGGTGCCCAGGTACAAGTTATCTTTGTGTCACACTCCTATCAAACCTGATTTACGTGGCTTTCTAGGAATCAGTGTCTTTGCGTGTGGATTGCGTGACCACGTGATCACGAGGTTCGCATTATTTGGGGTTTTCATTTCCAATAGTGCTGGTGCTCACGTACAAGTTATCTTTGTGTCACACTCCTATCAAACCTGATTTACTTGGCTTTCTGGGAATTGCTGTCTTTGCGTGTGGGTTGCGTGACCATGTGATCACGAGGTTCGTATCATTTGGTATCAGAGCTTGGCTCCACTAATCAGGTTATATCCTTTTGAAATTTTCATTTCTTGTTGTTTCCGCAAAAATTTCTTAGTGTCCAATTTCTTCTTCTCCTTGTTTTTGTAGCATATCAAAAAAACAAAAAAATAGTTATTTCGTTTGGTTACTGTCCAAAATATATCAGTAGCATAAAAAAAGAAAAAAATCATTCAAAGAGATGTTTATTGGTTTCTGCCGCAGAAAACTAAACTAGGGAAAATTTGACCAAATCAACTCAGAATTAACTCACATTTTATACTCTTATTACTGGGGTCCTAATCACACCACATATTAAGTTTGGGATCAATTGAAAATCGTTTGCTTTGGGTTTCAATTTCGGGTCTAATCAAATTTGATTCATAATGTTTTTGCGTCAGTATATCAAACCCTATCATAAATTGCTCAAAATTTATATTTTGTCTATTTGGGTTGATATCGCACTATATCTGAAATATTAGCTCAGTTGGACGTTATTTAGTTTAGGTTCCAGATTCCGACTTAACTCGTCGTCAACTAGTCTGTTTTGCGTCAACTTTTAAAATTCAGTTTCTTTCTATTGTTTTCGATTCTTGCAGTTTATTTTCATCATATCCAACATATTTGGGTGTTGTTTCATCATTTTGCAAATTTTTTGTTTCTGTTTTTATTTGAGTCTTCAGTTTCGTTCATATTTCAGATAGACTCGCTTGCTACTCGCGGACTATCATCGCAGTTTCGTTTTGCTTGTTTTCTGGTTTTTATTGCTTCTTGAGTCATATATATATATATATATATATATATATATATATATATATATATATATATATATATATATATATATATATATGGACTACGCTGCCAAGTTGATTCTATTTGGTGTTGGTTTCAGTTGCGCAAGAAGGTGAGACGAGAGGTGTGAACGTGTGAGGATATTATAAGAGTGTTTGAGCGAAATACGAGCGATGTAAGGATTTGTTTTTACCACTAACCATTTCTTGCAGATACTATCATGTCAGATCAAAACAACACACCACCCCCTCCCTATGTAGAACTTAAATTCCAAATGCAAGCCATGACGAGGATGATGGAAAGAATGAATTCCGTGATGGGGAACGTTTGTAACTTTGTTCCAAGCTTCCTCCAAAGAGTCTTCCAAAAGTGGCTCAAGAACTTTGTATCACGATCATAGACAATGCTTTTAGGAACTCCATGTAAACGAACAATCTCTTGAAAGAACAAATCAGCAACATGTACTACATCGTCAGTTTTGTTGCAAGGAATGAAATGAGACATTTTGAAGAATCGATCAACCATGACCATTATTGAATTCTTTCCACACTGTGTTCTTGGTAACCCAAGTACAAAGTCCATGCTAACATCCATCCATGGTTGCTCTGGAATAGGCAATGGCATATACAGTCCATATGCATTCTCTTTACCCCTAGCTTTCTTGCAAATAACACGTCTCTCAATCACCTTGTGCACATCCCGTAACATGCTAGGCCCAAAAAAATATTCTTTCAGCAGCTCATAAGTCTTCTTCTCCCCAAAATGACTAATAAGAACACCACCATGAGCCTCTCGCACAAGCAACTCCCATAACGAACCTAAAGGAATACACATTCTGCCCATTTTGAACAAGTAACATTCATGCATAAAGAACCCATCACAAGTTCCCTTTACACATTTGGCAACCACATTAGCAAAGTAGGAATCATTAGCATAGCATACTGTTCTTTCTCTTGTTCAAAACCCATCAGCCTTGCATTCAACATAGAGATTAGTGCAAACCTCCTAGAAAGAGCATCAATAACCATATTAACTTGTCCTTTCTTGTACTTTATGACATAAGAAAATGACTCCATAAACTCCACCCATTTAGCATGTCTATGATTCAGCTTGCTTTGCCCCTTAAGATACTTCAAGGATTCATGATCAGTATGTATAACAAATTCTTTAAGCAACAAGTAGTGCTGCCATACCTCTAGAGCCCGAATCAAAGCATAGAACTCCTTGTCATAAATAGAGTAGTTCAAACATGCTCCATTTAACTTTTCATTGAAAAATGCAATCGGCCTCTTTTCTTGCAGCAAGTCAGCCCCAATTCCAACTCCATAAGCTCACCATTGACGTTGATAGAGAATTGACATGATGTAACACAAACCATGATTGTTTTAGGGAATCCCATTTTTATTATCGTAGCGTCAACGAAATCCCACCGAACTGAGTCATAAGCCTTCATCAAATCAACTTTCATAACACAACAAGCAGGTCCTGTAGATTTATGATAGCCACTTTGAAACCGTTACCTTCATCTAACTCAATAATATTTCTAGTACTCCTCAACCAGAGGGCATCTTTAGTAGCATCCTTGTTCTTATAAAGAGAAAATATGGCACCATGGCCATGCAACATCTCCTGGAGCTGTATTCTCAGGTTATGCCCCGTTAGAAGTTGATTGTCCTTCGTTATATCAGCACTAGTTTCTATGTTCACAGCTTTCTTTCTCATCTCCCTCGTTTGGACTTCCATATCTGGATCCACGTTAACACTTTCACTTCTCAAAAGCTCATTTACATTTTATGAATCAGCTGAAGAAATTTTGAGCACATGCATGGAGAACATATTAGAATAGAATTAAGACAACCAATTGACACTGAAACCAAAACCTGAAAAGCTTAAATGTTGGATTGTTGGGCATTAGAAGCTGAAGTTGGTAAGCTTGAACAACCTTTCATGAAGAAACACCAGAAGTGCAACAACTCAGTTTAAAGAAAACTGAAAAGTTTAAAGGTTAAACAAACCTAATCTAGAATAGAAAAGAAAGTTACAACAAAATCAGATGCAAGAAAACCAAATTTGACTATGCACGAGGAAAAGAAAATGAGGAGAGAAGATAGAGTGTTTGGCTTATGGTCCTCAATTGCATTATCTGCCAAATGATCAACGATAACGCTTCATTTCATGGCTTTCCTTGTCATGTATATTATGTCATACTCAGCCAACAACACTTGCCATTTGGCTATTCTGCTTGATAAGTAAGGTTTTTCAAAGATACATCTGAGAGGATCCAATTTTGAAATCAGTCATGTAGTGTAATACAACATGTTCTGTCGAAGTAGCTTCGTGGCCCATATAAGTGCACAACAAAGCTTTTCTACTATTGTATATCTGGACTTGCAATCTGTGAACTTCTTACTCAGGTAATAGATCGCTTTCTCTTTCCTACCAGATTCATCATGTTTTCCAAATACACATCTCATTGCTCTTTCAGTTGTTGTCAAATACAAGATTTGTGGTCTGCTGGGTATTGGGGGAACCAATAAAGGAAAATTTTGTAGATATTGTTTGATTGTATTGAAAGTCTCTTGGCTTCAACTGATTGGCTTATAAGTTGCTGTCATTTGGGAGATAAACTGAGCAATGTAATTTAGACGACTCAAAAATCCTCTTACTTCTATTTCGGTCATATGAGCTAACATGTCTTGAATAGCCTTTGCTTTATCATTATCAGAGATAATTTCAATAGTTACTTACCTTAAATCTAAGCAACTTTCCGGATTTTATCCCGAATAAGCATTTTGCAGGGTTCAGCTTCAACTAATACTTCCTCAACCCATCACATAGCTTTCTCAGATTCTGATAATGGTCTTTTTTCTCTTTGGATTTGGCAATAATGTAATCCACATACATTGCAATTTCTTTATGCATTATATCATGGAACAAAGTCATCATCACCCTTTGATAAGTGGCCCCAACGTTCTTCAACCCAAATGGCATCACCTTATAGCAAAAGGTTCCCCATGACGTAACAAATGTTGTCTTCTCTTTATCTTTGTTAGCCATTTTGATATAGTTGTACACCTTTATCATCACACAAGATTACTTTCCTCTCTTCTCGGGTTTTACCTGCACTTTTAATCGGTTTAAGTAATGATTTAGATTTAGCCGAATCTGATGGTCTTCTCTTACCATTATCCTCATGTGAATTTTCACTCTTCCCATCCTCACATTCCCTTTTTAATTTCATTTGATCATCATACACTTGTTTAGGAGAAAAAGGTACAAGAGTGAGGATTTTACTATCTTTTACAATAGTGAACCTATTTCTAAACCCATCATGAATAGCTTTCCAATCGAACTACCACGGACGCCCTAAAAGTAAGTGACTAACATGTATTAGGACTACATCACACATAAGCTCATCAAAATACTTCTCAATAACAAATGCAACTAATACTTGCTTAGTAACCTTGAATTCACCACATTCATTCAACCATTACAATCTATAAGTCCTGAGATGCTTAACAAATCAGATTCAATTTCTTCACAAAAGTATCAATAGCTATATTAGTACAACTACCTTCATCGATTATCATGCTACATACCTTGTTTTGGATGTGACATCGAGTGTGAAATATGTTTTCCCATTGCTGATCTACATCATCTTATTTGATTTGCATGTTCAGCACACGTCTTATAACCAAGGCCTTCCCCTCAACAAAATACACAATCTCCTCATCACTACAATCCTCCAAAGGTGGCATCTCTTCACTTTTAGATTTGTAACTTTCATATTCAACCACCCCATTGTCTCTTGTAAGCATAACTCTTTGGTTTGGACACTGAGATGCAATGTGCCTCTTTCCTAAACACTTAAAACATTTAATATCTCTATCATAAGTAGGATGAGATTTAGATTTACCTTTCCCATTCGTATGATCGTCCTTTCTAGCCTTGGGTGGTTCAGCTTTTGCGATGATGATGAGGATGATGAAGCTGAATTACTTTGAAAACTTGTGTTGCCCCTTCTCTTTATTTGCCTCTCCACCTCCGTTGCCATATGGACCATGTTCTCCAATTCCATATAATGTTGTAATTTTACAACATTTGCAATGTCCCTATTCGGCTCATTAAGAAATCTAGCCATGGTAGCTTTCCTATCCTCACTCACATTGACCCAAATCATTGTGATCTATATCTCCTTGAAATACTTATCCACGAACATAGAACCAAAACCTATAATTTTAGATATAAATCTCTATAATAGTGGTTAGGCACAAATCTTCTCATCAACACTTTTGGAGTTCCACGATGCTATTAGCCTTTCTCCACTCCTCTTCATACTAATCACATTCTAATCACCCCAAATCAGTGCATAATATGTGAATTCAATGACTACCACTTTCACCTTCTTCGCCTTCGAATAGTTATAGGAATAAAAAATCCAATCCACCTTTTTCTCCTACTCCAAATACGCCTCAGGATTGTTTTAACCTTGAAAAGTAGGTATTCTTAGTTTTATATAATCCAAATCACCATCTACATTTGATGAGGATCAATCCAACACCAAGTTAATCATGTTAAAGACCTATTAGAGGTGCCAAGTGGGCCAATTACAAAAGCTAGGGAATAGTTGCTTAAAGAGCCATTGAATGGGCTTGTTCATAACATATGGGTCAAGATGGGCCTATAGGAGCTTGGGACGCCTAGTGAGAATGAAGGACAACCTCTAACTCATCTTTAACCAAGTCCAAGAAAAGCTCAATTCATATGGATCAATTGGGTAATGTGTCCAGCCCCATAATAGACTTGTTAGGCTTGTTTCTCCTAATGTCACAAGGATAGAAAGTCAACAATTTATTCTCCTGAACAAGCAAGGAAAGTACTTAAATTAACAACAAAGAGGGAAATTGGCTTTATTATTTGTTCAAGTTATACAAAAAAATCCAAGCTAAACAATGAACTATAGGGATGATAAATCAGGTTAGAATATTCCTAGTCTACAAAAAAGTTATAGGGTGGCTGATGCGAACCTCATGATCGCGTGGTCACGCAATCCATAATCAGGATTGAGATCTGATCCCGGAAAGCCGAAATAGGTCTGATAGGAGTGTGGCGTAGTGGAAACCTGCCCCAAGGCACCAACACTATTGGAATAAGTAGAATGACGCCATAAAACCAGTTAATCTTCAATAAGTTAATACTATTGGAATGAGTAGTATGGCCTCCATGTGGGTGCTGGTCTTTTCTGCTTGTTTCGTTGCTATGTTTGGCTTCTGTATGTTAATATTTGGCTGTGTTTTGTTGAGCTACTGGATGTGATGGGTTTATGTGGCTATTGTGACGTAACTCTTAGATGCTGGTGGCTACTACGGATTGCAGTGGTTGTTGGTGTCTAGAAGATGCTATTGCCATTCCATACTTAGTTTAGCTCTGTAAAAATTCAATTTGGTGGAGGTTGCCTCCTTGTGTTGGTTGTTTGTTGCTGGAATTTGTTTAGTTAAGGCTTGTTTTGGTTGTGTTGGCCGTATTGCTCCTGGGTTTGTTGTTGTCTCTAGATGCATGTCCCTGCTAGATATGTTGCTTGTAGTTGTTATCGACCCTATTGGTTTGCTAGAGTTGTTATGGTCCTTGGCTTCCTTCTCTAGCTTGTTGCTACTGGCATAATGCTAATTTGGTTTATGTGTTGTTAAAGGTTCTCTTCTCAGGGTTGCCTTTGGTTGTCCATGTGTGGACTCCGTTTTCCCTTGTTGGGTTTCTGTTTGCTACTCATTCCTGCTGTGTTGAAGTGGTTGTTGATGAATTACGGTTGCTTGTTTCTTAGGGGTCTCTCCTCCCCTGCATGTTCCTTTGCTATTAGGTGAGCAGTTTGCAGCTGCCATTAGCTTGCTACTTCATTTAATTGTTGGAGTGGACTTTGGCACCTTGGTGCTGTTTAGTTTGCTACTTCATTCTATGTTGGAGTGGTTCGGTTGTCATTCACTGCGTTCTCGTGGAGGCTGTCTTTGGGTTATTGAGTTAACTCTGCTTCTCTCTAGGTAGCTACAATGGATCCCAATAGTTTGTTTGGGCTAATACTGTAGTGTGCTCATTCGCTTGCTCTGCTGCAATAATGTTAAGTTATTGGAGGGAAGTCGGGGGGGCTTTCCTCATGGCTGCTCACTTCTCAGCAGAGAGTGCTGGATGGAGCTTGTTCCACTACCTAGTCAATGTTGTGGAGTTGGTTTGGTTTGCTAGAGTTGATGCGCTGATGGCTAACTACTCTAGCGTTTGCATGCTGCCTATTTCCCTGTCTATAGGCTGGTTTCCAGTTTGATGGATGCCTGGCTCTTAGCAGAATAGCCTTGTTGTTTGGTCTATTCCAGAGACATCTCTGTCCTTGGTTTGCTGGCATGGATATTGCTGATTACTGCGATTCTGCAGTTGATGCAATGACGGGTTGTGGTTTGGTTCTTCAGTCCAGTTTGTGGCTGATAGTTTTATCAAGACTTCTCTTCCCGTTTTGGTTTGCCGTCTGCTTTTTTACGGGGGCTACTATTGCTTCTTGCAGTGTGATTAGTACTTAAAAGTGCATTTTTATCAAGGTTTTATATCATCATTTTGCACTTGAAATATTAATAACTCCTTAACTAGAGCATGTTTTATGTTCTTATCTTGTTTATTTATGTTTTTCTTCTTTATAATGTCTAGCTAAGTTAATTATGTCAAGGTGACAAGGTTTCACTAATGGTGTTAGAATAAGTATAATATGAACTCAACATGGACT
>Ga0325411_1005216_pt1 | contig 14458 bp, 17 predicted proteins | sample PopdelMetagenome_13_FD_206181 | JGI IMG/M metagenome (GOLD analysis project Ga0325411, IMG submission 206181) | Populus deltoides microbial communities from Bellville, Georgia, United States - Xylem-PdIQD-R4 | ecosystem: Host-associated > Plants > Phyllosphere > Stem > Wood/Secondary xylem... | reverse complement strand
GTTCCTTTAGAACTCACAGGAATGTGTTTGGAAACAAAATGTTGTCATGTCTGGAATACTTTTATTTGCAGACCTTTGGAAGTTTTTAGTCAAAATATGTCTGCCTAGAAGGTTTAGTTGCAGCAAAGGTTTAGTTGCAGCAAACTCATACTTTTACATCTGGTTACATCAATCTCAGGTTGGCTGGATTTTGAATGGTAGTTCTGTCGCTGGTACTTTTACATCTGGTTACATCAATCTCATGTTGGCTGGATTTTGAATGGTAGTTCTGTCGCTGGTACTTTTACATCTGGTTACATCAATCTCATGTTGGCTGGATTTTGAATGGTAGTTCTGTCGCTGCTAGGAATTTTTTTGTTTGTCTGTCAAGTAGTTTAAACCTTTAAGTTCAAATCAACAGTTTGCACGGACAGACATATCAAAAAGCAGTGATTTATTAGTCTTGCATGGTATTTTAATCCTGCTTCCTATGTTTCCTTGTACATACATGCATGGCAATAATTGATGCAGGGCAAAAGAGATTTGAAAATAAAGTAATAAGTTAAGAAGAGAGAAAAGAAGAAGCTACAAAGAAGAAGCCAAATAAAGAGGAGTTGAAGAAGATAAAGAATAGGGGTTGAAAAAGTCTGCAACTTTGTAATTTTTATTCAATTCATCAACAATGGTCTAACATTTAGAAAAGTATGATATAGATACTAAAATTCTAACTAGAACAACCAATTGAGTTTATAATCAACTGAATAAAATTCCCAACAATAATTAAATCAAGCTCAATAAATAAAGTCAAATTAATAAAACTCAACAAAAAGTTAAAATAAATTAAGCCAAACCATAAGCTAAACCCAATCTTTCAATGGTCTGGGCTACCCTCTATCGTCTTTGATCATATAAGTACGTAAACAATGTCTTGGGTTTGGTGTCGGAAGATGACCCTTTTCTTTTTTCTTTTCTGGTTTCTAGGATTGTGGAAGTTCAGTTTCCCCTTCCCTTGCTAATTATGTGGAAGTTTCTTTGTGTAGGGTTCGCGTGGCAAATGAACTAGGTGCAGGCAATGCAAAAGGTGCCAAATTTGCTACCATCGTGTCATTATTGACCTCTCTAGTGGTTGGACTATTGTTTTGGTCAATTGTCATAGCCTTCCCTGAGAAGCTTGCGATGATTTTCACCTCTAGCTCCTTTGTTATTTTAATGGTTAATGAGTTAGCAGTCTTGCTGGCATTCACCATTCTGCTCAATTGCATACAGCCAGTTCTTTCAGGTCAGAAACAAAACAAGAATTTGATATTTAGAATTGAAACGCAAATGGTATTTAGAATTACTATGGTTTTGATGGCCGTGTACTGTTTTCCAGGTGTGGCAATTGGATCTGGTTGGCAAGCATTAGTAGCTTATATAAACATAGGAAGCTACTACATAGTCGGGGTGCCTCTTGGGTTCTTGTTGGGTTGGTTGCTCCACTTTGGTATTAAAGTGAGTGCAACCATGTTGTTACTAATATGAGCATATTCATATTATTCACATTGAATGGAAGCTAAAAATTTGAATTCTCAAGCTGAAATGTTGCGATTGTGTTAAAAAGTACATTTTACAAATCCCAGAATAATTGTTTTCCATGCGGAAACTTTCAGCTGAAACAACAGTTTCTAAAATGCTTGTTTGAAATGTATCGTTTTTCTTCTCTTTGAAACAAGATTCCTATGCCTAAATTAAATGAGAACTGGACAGGGTCTCTGGGCTGGAATGATATGCGGAACTGTGGTTCAAACGTTGGTACTCTCTGTCGTCACCATGAAATGTGAATGGGAGAAGGAGGTAACCCTATTGGAATACTTTTCCCATGCATTTGTTTCAATTTTTCCTTGGTTGGTTAAAGTAGTTTACAGTTTATTCTACACTATGATTTACAGGCAGATAAAGCTCAAATCTACATAACTAACGAAGCAGCCTCAACCTAATGAAATGTTGATTGGGAATGTCTATTTGCTTGTGGCTATGAAGACTGAAGAGAAATGGCCTGGTTCAACTACAAGAGTCTCAGCACTCAGCCTTCCAAGACACCATTTGGTGGGATGGGAAGGGGACCACAATTGAGCAGTGGCGTTTTTACTAATTTTGCACCTATACCGTCTAGCAATGCCTGTGAAAGAAAATTGTTTTACAGTAAATTATGGTTCCATGCATCAATCATTTGTCCTTCAGTCCTTAGTGCAAATAGAAATGGTTATCTTTCCTTGTAGCTGAACTTGCATTTGTTAAAATTTGATTTGACCTGGTGTTTCTAGTAATAGGATCATTGCGATCCCCTTTCTTATCAGATTGTTCTTCTTTTTGTTGGGTTCCATTGTGGACGGGTGCAAGTGCAAACTCAAAGACCGGCGTTCTGAGGATGAATTGACCTGTCATGCTCTAAGCAACGGCCTCTAGGATGAATGATCCGCCGCTTGGGGACTCGAATTGGAATCAAGATACACCCCCCACCAATCTCTCAGCCTAACGTTGCTTAGTTCTTTTTAGCCGCTGAGATATCGCCAAAATCAACAGCTCTTATCTTCTAGCCATTGCATCGCAAATCTGACAACATTATTATACTTGTCGTTTTTTCCAGTAAAAGTCAATAGCCAAAAATCATTATCTTGTACGGTATGGAGGGAGAAGACTGCAAAAAAAAGCAGACGATTATCTTGTGCAGAATGTCACGTCGATGATATTAATTCCATCCCAAAAGATTCAAAATTTATGGAAACGGCTCGTGGTGTCTCTTGCTTGGATGCTCTGTCGCTTGATTATCAAGTGGCAAGAGAAAAATTAGCTGGACGAATGATATTTACTTTTGACACTATTTTGGTACGAAGATACCTTACAGATTTTACAGTCCAGAGGGAAAAACCCAAGCCACATGCATTGTGACCAGTTAAGGGCATAGTTAAGGGCATTGGGACCAGATTTTAGTACACCAAATACTTGACATTGTAGTCATAGCTCTCAAACCTATCTTGGATTTTGACCAGTTAAGGGCTCGTCTTACTAAAATCATCTTATGTCAATGTCGAATTTTTTTTTAAAATAAAATAATATTATTTTAAATAAAAATAAAAAATAAAATTTTAGAATTAATACAATTGAATTTCACTCAAATTTAATTAAGTCATTCAAATTTAATGGGGTCAATTTTCAAAATAATTAAAAAAAAATCTGATTCAAATCAAGTAAGTTACTGAGTTGATTTATCAGACCACTCTAATAACTATAAGTTTAAAATGTTTCTTAATGTATACAAAGTAATTGGTTTTGTATAGATTAGCCCCTCAATTTTTATTGCATTTTCAATATCTTTTAATTTGTTTATTTTTCAACATGAAATTAATAAAGTTGATGAAATAATATATCTTTCAATTCCTTATATCTCAATCGAACTCTAAATTTTAATAAATCCTTAGCATTCATACTTTGATCGTATTAAAATTTATAAAAAAAATTATTTCACCCAAAAAAAAAAGTCCAACAAACACTTAGCTTAACTCAATATAAAATAAAAAAAAATTAGCACCATAAGATAGTGTGATTGTCTTAGAGTTAGAATTATAATTATAATTTTGACAGAAAATAAAGTGTTATAGTATTATATACTTTATTATATTGATCTTTATTTTTATACAACTAATGCATATATTTTTTTTTCAAGAATGAGAATTTAAAGAGATGATATAACACTATGTTAACAATATTAGCTAGTTATGGTTTCATTAAAATAGATCGAATATTTTCTTACATAAAAGATTTATAATTTGAGAGTATATACTTTGTCAAATTTTTCCTATACTCTGTATAAAAAACTTATAAATTCAAGGAATAAAATGTCAGAAAAAAAAAACTTAGGGTAATCCTAATTGGAAAACAAGATCGTTAAATGTGAACTTCACAGAGACAGTATTTAATTTATTCATGTTGCAGAATTTGATTTTTATATGGTAGTTGTGCTAATTTTTAACTACTCATGGTATAGAAGAATGTTTAGGGAGCTTTTTAAAATTTTGATAAGATAATTGTTTATAAATTTTATTATGACTGAATGAAGGATCCAAAGGTGAGAAAATAAATTAAATTATTTTAAATATTTATAAAAATCGATCTAAGCTAACCTAACTAGGTTTTTTTTTGGATAATCTTGCTTAGAAATTTTTTTTAAAAAATCAGATTGGTATTGGTTTTGAAATTTAAAAGCAACGAAAATTGAGCCTAATTAATAATAAAAAAAACTACTATTAACTAAACATTCATTAAATCAAAATCTACTAAAAAGAAGAAGAAGAAGCTCAACTAGAAGGAATTAAATTAGGCTTATTTGATTTTAAACAATATATTTAAATAAATTTTTTTGATAAGTTAAATTTTGGTCCAAATTGAACCATGCTCAAGATACTTAATTGAGATTATATGCTTTTGTACTAATTTACTCCATATTTTAATGTGCTACTTGGGATATGTTGATTTCTTTTGATGCGGTCACCTTTCAAGATATGTTAAAATCAGATTTTAATGGTTTGTAACTTGATCCAACAAGAACCTAGCTTGGAGAACCAAAGTTATACACAATTATCACTCTCACCCTGCGCCTATAAAGAGACTCAAATGAGTAGTATAAAATCACAATAAAATTGATCATTCATTTAAAGAGTTTATAAGTTCAATTAAAAATTTAGTATGAGAATCACTCAATTATGCAAAAGATAATAAGAATGTTATTTTTTTATTATTAAAAATAGTCCTTTTTTTTTAAGTTTCTACAATATACTAGAAAGCATCTTAAATCTAATAGGATATCCTTAATGAATATGGATAAACCTAACAACTAATAGTAATCAAATAAACCCAAATTTAAATAAAATCCCTAATATCTTTGAAAGGCCTAATAATAACTAAAAATTAAATAAAATAATAGCCCAACTAATTTAAATAAGACTTAACTTGTTTTCATAATTTGATGGCAAGATCGTATGGTTCTCTCTCGTCTTAATGAATTAGAAGAGATTTCGTATCTCACTGGAAATCTATGGATATCTACTTTCCAATTCAACTAGAATCGCATTAAAATTCATTTTGTAGCTTTAATTACAATCAAAATAGTAGCTAAAGGTCAAAACTAACATGTTTGAATCTTCTTATTCCAATCCTTTTGTAATCTCTTAATGTCCACCTATAAGTCCTTTTTAAACATGAGTTAAATTATTCAAGGCTTGTACTTCATTATTTAATATCTTTGTGAAGCCCACCTTAGCTTTTGTGTTTTGAATAAACCCATTGAAAGTCTATTTGAACCTCTTAATCTTTAGTCTTGTCACTAGACCAACTAGAACCTCTAAGAGATCTCTTAGTGTTGCTTGGATCACATCATACTCTCTCTCCTCGAAATTATTTATCCTCGAATCATCACCTACATAAAATAAAGAGAAATTAGAAACATTAAATGTAGCACTAACATCATACTCAACTGATAGATCCACTTTGAAAGCATTATCATTAATCCTCTCTATTATCTGAAAAGGATCATCTTCTCGAGGCATCAATTTTAATCTCTTTTGTTTAGAAAACCTTTCCTTCCTCATATGCACTAAACTCAATCTCCTAGTTTAAACCTTATTAATACGTGTCCTTTATTAGCCTTGAATACATATTTCTCGTTCTTTTTTTTTTCTACATGTTGTTGTATTTTTGTATGTAAGTCTTTCACCACTTGTACTTTTTTATTACCATTAAGACTAAACATTTCATTAACATGTAAAGAAATCAAATCTAGTGGTGTTAAAGGATTAAAACTATAAACAATATGAAATGATGAATAATCAATAGTAGAATGTACACCACGGTTATATGTAAATTCAATAAATGACACACAATCTTTTTTATTTTTAAGATTTTTTTGAATGACAACTCTTAATAATTGAGTTGAAGTCATGTTTACTACTTTAGTTTGACTATTTATTTATGGATGACAAGTAGTATAAAATAAAAGTTTACTTCCTATCTTACCTCACAAAACCTTCTAAAAGTAGCTCAAAAACCTAACATCTTGATCAAACATAATTATCTTGGAACACCATAAAACCAAACTACCTCCCTGAAGAATAGATCTGCTATATTCGTTGCATCATCAATTTTATGCAAGATATGAAATGTGTCATTTTAGAAAATCTATCTACAACAACAAATATAGAATCTCTTCCTTTCCTTGACCTAGGAACAAGTGAAGGTATAAATAACCCATGAGACTTCACTTTAGACTTAGCTTGTTTACATGTTATGCACTTATCACAAATTCTTTGCACATCTCTTTTCATGTGAGGCCAATAAAAATGTTCATGTAAAACTTCTAAAATCTTAGTAGTCCTAAAATGTCTCATTAATCCACCACCATGAGCTTCCCTTACAAGCAATTCATGCATTGAACAATTAGTCACACATAATCTTTTATCTTTAAGTAAAAATTCATCATGCCTAAAAAATCTATTAGTTGTCGCAAGTTCACATGGAAATAAATTTCACCGAAATTAGTATCAAGATATAATTCTTTCATATACTCAAATCTTAAAAGTTTAGTATTCAAAGTATTAAGATGAATATTTCTTCGCGATAATACATTTGCAATTATATTTTCTTTACCCTGCTTGTATTTGATGACATATGAGAATGTCTTAATAAATTCTACTCACTTCACATGTCTATAATTCAACTTACCTTAACTTTTCCAATGTCTTAAAGATTGATAATCATTATGAATCACAAACTCCCTAAGCCAAAGATAATATTGCTAAGTCTTCAAAGTCCTCATTAATGCATACAACTCTCTATCATATATTGCATAGTTTAGAGTTACACCATTAAACTTTTCACTAAAATATGCTATGAGCTTTTTATCCTGCATTAAAATAGCTCTGATACCTATATCTAAAGCATCACATTCAATCTCAAAAGTTTTTGCAAAGTTAGGCAAAACAAGTAATGGAGTCGAAATAAGCTTTTCTTTTAACAAATTAAAAGCTTTCTCTTGTTCAATTTTCCATTTAAAACCTACTATCTTCTTTATAATTTTAGTTAATGAAGCAAATATTGTACTAAGATGTTTCATAAATCTTTTATAGAACTAGCCAATTCAAGAAAACTTTTTACCTAATTTACTGTCTTAGGTGTGGGCCACTCTTTTATAGCCTTATCCTTAGCTTTATCCATATTAATTCCTTTTGCATTAACAACATATCCAATAAAAACAATCTTTTCCATGCAAAAGTCACATTTCTTTAGATTATCATACAAACTTTTCATTCTAAGCATATCAAGTACCTGCCTTAAATGATATATATGCTTATCCAATCCTTTACTGTAAATCAATATATTATGAAAGTACAAAATTACAAACCTACCAATGAATGCAAGTAATATATGGTTCATCAATCTTATAAAAGTACTAGGCACATTAGTTAGTCTAAAAGACATAACTATTCACTCATATAAACTATATTTAGTTTTGAAAGTATTTCATTCATCACCTTCTTTCATTCTAATATGATGATATCCACTTTAAAGATTAATTTTGAAAAACATACAAGATCCATACAATTCATCAAGCATATCATTTAATTTAGGGATATGATGTCTATACTTTATTGTTATTTCATTGATTGCTCTGCAATTAACACGCATTCTCTAAGTACCATCTTTCTTAGGTACTAAAAGTCTGGGAATAACACATGGACTTATGCTCTCTCGAATATAATTTTTCAACATTAACTCCTCCACTTGCATTTGAAGCTCATTTGTTTCCCCAAGATTACTTATATAGGCTGGTTTATAATGAATAGCTGAACCTGATACTAGGTCAATTTGATGTTTTATTCCTTTTATAGGTGGCAATCCACTTAGAATTTCATCAGAAAATACATCCTCAAATTCATGTAACAAAGAAACATAAATACTAGGAACACAAGATCAAGTTTGTTAGTGTTAAAGTATGCCTCTTTATATAAAAGTAAAATCATAGGCATATAAGAAAAATAGGCATGTGTAAGATCACTTCGTTTTGCATAAAAATTAAAATGTTTCCCTTCTTTTCCTACACTCTCTTCTTTTCTCACTTTTTCTTTCTTCTCTCCACTCATTTCTCTCCACATTTGGCCTTCCCTTTATTTTTTTCTTTTTCTGGCCAAAGCCTTCAAATTTTTCTTTAATGACAAAACTTCACCCTTTGGTGTTTCACACTTAGGGTTCATTTTATTTTCAATCAGCCTTATATAATTGTAAAAAGGCATGCTTGACTTTTTTTTGCTTTCTTCAACTTCAATTGATGGTGTTTGGAAGATTTTACTATTTGTTGTTGGAAACAAGAGGGTTCTTTCTTGATTATGCTTATTTTTTCTATCAAATATGATTTTTCATTGTATGTTTCACTTTAAAAAGAATTTGGTTAGAGAGAGTGTATAGTCATTCCTATAAGGAATATTTATAGACTCTACTAATCAGAGCTTTGATGATAATGGGTTCGAGTAGACTTTTCATGTTGAGTATTTTCTCACTAAACCTTTGGTGATATGCTCTAGTTCTTTTCTTTTATATTCTCATTTTGTGATGATGAAGAATTCAATTATGTTCTTTTTAGCTAGTATTTTTATACTAAAATGGTATATGAGTTTGGCATTGTCATGAGAACCTAGTGGATATAAGATCTAAAAACCCACAGTCAAATTGACTCTTCCCAATAAAGCTAAGATTAGGTTTGAAATTGAGTTTGGCATAACAATAACCTATACTGAGGCACCAAGACTATAAGTAGCTGAACCATCACCCAAGCCTATAAAGAAACGTGAACACGAAGTATAAAAAATGCCAAGAAACTTGATTAATTATTCAATAAGTTAGAGTAAAATTATGCTTGTTGGAGTAAAATTATGTATTAGGAAAAAACAAACCCAAAATTATCTCTAATGCCAAAATCAATTAGCCCATCATTCCAAAATGATTTGGCCCAAACCGACCGGTTTTGGTTCGGTTTTTTATCCAAAAAACCGGAAAAACCTATATGCATTTTTTAGGACTTTTTTTGGCTTTATTAGCACAACGTCACCACGAAAAAACTGAAGCTTCTCCATTATAAAAGGATGCATAGCAACCACAAAGTTATCATCATTGATCGTCTCATCAATAACATGACGATTGGCAGACTTTTTTTGCTCTAAAATCGCAATAAAAAAAATCTTTTTTACCACTTTTCGTATAATTATTTACGCATAAACAAGTTTGGTTACCACATAATGAAGACACTAAATCAAAACCTAGTAACCAAAAACACAACGAGCATATAGTGCAACAAATCCATTCTCGATTCTTTCAAAACACAGTCAAGGCATATAAGCTAATAAGAATAAACCAAACAAGTAACAACAATCATTCTTCAAAAAAAGAAACAAAAAACCTCATATATTATAAAAGTTAGGGGTTTTTCTGTTTACTTATAAACAAACTAACAATTACATCATAAGCAAAAGAAAAAGGTAGATGAAACTTGAAACATACTAGTCAATGGAAGAGGAGGGCTGACTAGAGCTTGGATCCTCCATTGATTTTGAGATTTTTCTAGGGTTAATGAAATTGAGAGTGGTCGTCTAAATTTAAATGTTTGATTTGCCTGTATTCTTCTCTCCTAGGGGTGTGAATATTTATATTATATATTTGCAGTGTTGGAGGTGGACATTGTTTAGGGTTAGCAGAGAGCCAGAGAAGGGGGCAGCGGGTGCTTTTGCTTTGGCAATTTGTTAGGGTTAGGCAAGAGGGGGGAAAAAGTTTCTATTTATACTAGTGGAAATGGAGCTTGCTAGTTAGGGATCTTTTTTTTTGAATCGGTTCGGTTCGGTCCGGGTAAACCGATTTTTGCATTACAAAACCGAAAACCGAACTAGGATTTTTTCTAAATATTCTAATCGGTTGAATCGGTTTTTTTCTCAGTTTGGTTTTTCCGGTTATTTTTTTGTCGGTTTTCTTAGTTTATTCGGTTTATCGATTTTTTTAAACACCTCTAATGATGATTGGCTTCGGCTAATGGTATCTGTAAGAGATGACGAGTTTCATTTTGTGATTAGTTTTGGTTAATGACATCTAATACAGATGACCGAGTTTAGATATTGCGATTAGCTACGACTAAAAGCATTCAAGGTGGATGACCAGGTTAAAGTGAAGTAATTAACTCCGACCAACGATTAAATTTCGACCCCACAATTCCTATGGAGAGGTTGAGGCATATGGGTAAGAATAATACATTTAACGAAATAATAAGGATTGTACAATGCATATGAGAAGTAAATGAAAGAATGTACTCATTTTCAGTTGATAACGAAAAGTAACGATAACGTTCTTCTAGCTGTTTATTATCATATTTAGATTATTTACAATTCTTGCATCGATGTTGTTTTTGTAACAGGGACATCACACAATCAAGGTGCGTAGGAAATTCTGTTCCATATGTTCATATATTTTGAAAGGTGGTATGTAATAGTATGTTTTTAGGTGTTATGTATTTGATAAGAACGAACGAACTAGTTGAATATTTGTCATTCGACAATTTTTGTAAAGACTTATATCAAAAATCGTAATGGAATACAGATGCGAAAGTACGATCTTGTAAACATAAAGTGGTGAATGCATGTATGTGATATTCTCTCTTATGAGAATGTTGTATTGTGAAATCACATGAGTATTGCACTACACTAAATGATAAACCTTAAATACCGTTGCGAGGATGTATATTGTCACTTTTATAGGATGTTGTTTTACATTATCCTATGTACGTTGTGCTTTGCTAATGAATAGAATGCATTTATAAATTCGTAGAATGATATTGTGAAAAGTATCGAGAACTTAACGACTTATAAAAAAAAATTCCATCAATTTTTTTTGGCTATGAAAAAGTCGGGTCGTTACATGTTAGTGTAATTTGGATCGTATCATCCCCTCTCTCCTCAAAATAATTTGACTTCGAATCATCTCTTGCATTAAACGAAGAGAGATCATAAACATTAAAAGTAGCACAACACCATACTCACCTGATAGGTCTACTTTATATGCATTATTATTAATTCTTTCAAGGATTTGGAATGACCGATCTCTTCTTAGCATCACTTTAGATCTCTTGTGTTAAGAAAATCTCTTCTTTCTCATATGCTTCCAAACCCAATCATTTAGTTAAAAAATAACCCTATTTCACCCTTTATTAGCTTTGAATGTATATTTCTCATTCTTTTATTGTATTTTTTGTCTCCCATTCTTAAAGAGATCCTTTACTACTTGTGCTTTTCTATTGCCACCAAGACTAACCTTTTCATCAATAGGTAAAGGTAACAAATCCAAAAGTGTCAAAAGATTAAAGCCATAAACAATGTCAAAAGAAGAATAATTAGTAGTAGAATGCACACTCTTATTATAAGCAAATTAAATAAATGACAAACAATCTTCCTATTTTTTCAAATATTTTTTAATGATAGTTCTTAACAATGTAGTTAAATTCCTACTAACTACTTTAGTTTGACCATTTGTTTATTGATGACAAATAGTAACAAATAAAAATTTTATTCCTAATTTCCCCCATAAACCTTCTAAAAGTAGCTAAGAAATTCAACTTCACGATCAGACATAATACTCTAGGTACCTTATAGAGCCGAACTATCTCCTTAAAAAAAGAAATCTGTTACGTTAGTTGTATCATCAATTTTATGACAAGATATGAAATGTGCAATCTTATAAAAATTAACCACAACTATAAAAATATAATCCCTACCCCTTTTTGACCTAGGTAAACCTAGCACAATATCGATAGATATATCAACCCAAGGTTCTTTACGCATTGGCAAAGAAGTATATAAACCATTAGGTAAAGCTTTAGACTTATTTTCTCTACATGCTATGCGTCTATCAAAAATTCTTTGCACATCTCTTTCATTTTAGGCCAATAAAAATGCTCATGTAAAACAATTAAAGTATTAGCAACCCCAAAGTATACCATTAATCTACCCTTATGAGCTTCACGAACTAGCAATTCACGCATAAAAAAATTAGGCACACATAACGTATTTTATTTAAATAAATATCCATTAACCCTATAAAACTTATTAAAGGTTGGATGTTCACATACAACATATACTTGGCTGAAATCAAAATCCTTAATATATTAATCTTTCACATACTCAAATTCTAATAATTTAGTGTTTAGAGTTGAAAGAAGTACATACATTCACAATAATGCATCAACCACTATGTTTTTCTTAATAATGTATAGAAACATTTCAATGAACTTTACTCACTTAACATGCTAATAGTTCAGATATCATTAGCCTTTAAGATATTTCTATGACTTTTGATCAGTATGGATCACGAATCTATTAGACCATAAGTAATGTTGCCAAGTTTTTAAAGTTCTTACAAAAGCATAAAGCTCCTTATCATAAGTAGAGTAATTCGATGTTGCACCATTAAGCTTTTAACTAAAATAAGCTATGGGTTTTTTTCCTATAATATTGTTAATGAAACAACAATCAAAACATATCTGTTACATCCCATTCTTTTTCAGTACTATCAATATCGGAACTGCACATGGACTTATAGTTTTATCTTATGTACCCTTTTATCATCAATTATTCCACTTGCCTTTAAAGTTCCTTTTTCATCAGGATTACTTCTATAGGGTGGCTGATTATGTATAAATGTTTGAGATACAAAATCAATTTAATGCTCAATTCCCCTAATCATTGACAATCCACTAGGTAACTCATTAGGAATGATATCTTTAAAATCTTGTAATAAAGAAACACAAACAATAGGAAAATAATGATGAAAGGTCATTAGTGCTAAAATATATCTTCTTACACCCAAGTAAAATCATAGGTATGTCAAAAAAATAAGATTTCTTAATCTCACTTCTCTTTTCATAAAAATTAACATGTTTCTTTATGTTTTCCACACTCTACTTTTCTCATCTTTGCTTGCTTCTCTCTTCTCTTAGCCATTTCATGACCATTTTGGTTTATCCAAAACATAAAGTGGTTTTAATAAATTTATGGGTCCTATTTATTTACTTATCAATAGGTTTTTTTTTAATAAAAGACATTGAAAATTATGAAATAGATGCAAATGCATTGAAAATTTATTTTTTGAATGCTTTATTTAAAAAAAAAAATCAAGAAGAGAAAAATAGTAAAAAAACAAAAACAAAAAATAAGCATGTGAATTGCTAAAAACATGTTTTTTGGAATTTTTTGCCCTTTTTGGGTTTTTGGGAAAAGTTTAGAAAAGGGATGAGTCAAAATTGAGTTATGATAATTAGAAACTTTTAGCTATTGTAGTTTAGTGACTAGTTCATTAATAAAATCTTCATTATAACTAGATGTGATGTTGAAATCTTTGATTGGAAGAGGAATTTTGAGAAATATATACTCTTTCTTCTTAGAGAATTCTCTTTTTTTTTCTGGTCTTTTCTCAGGCTTTATCAACAAGGTTTTTATTCTATTAGTTTATGTAAACCCCCAATCAAAAATAGATAAATTTGGGTTAAATAGAGTAATTATTAATTGAAAAATAATAAATTAGAGAGAAAATCTTATGAATTGGGATAAACATTTTTGGGAGATTAATTTAAAATTTAGAGAAACTAAAGTAATAAAATAGTATGTGAAATATTAGTTAACGATAAATCATGAAAACTCCCTGACCAAGTAAAAATAATAACTTGAAGGACATTTTTTTTTAAATTAGGTGATATTATGTGTAAAATAGAAAGAGATGCCAAATAAATCAAAGCATGACCCTTTGCGTGAGAAACGTCAAATTTCAGTATCATCCTCGTGTACAATCATGCTATTGGGACTAAAAGTGGTAAGAAACTCAGAAAATTTTTTATGATAATTATGAATAGGAATCTCCAAAGAATTAGGCTAAAACCCAAAATGATTTAAGTAAATTATATGGTATGCGAAATTTGAATTTTTGATGTGAAATTTTTGACTGTCCAATTTTACAATATTGAACGTATCTCCCAATCCAACCGTTTGATCAGATTGTAATTTTATGTGGGATCTTAAGACATAATTGTTTACCTTGGGTTACAATATAAGGTCAATCGAAGTTCGGAAAGGTCATAAAAATAAAGACACAATGTCTGGTCAGTGCAATAAACTGAAATTTATAGGGGATAAGTTGGGGTATAATAGTAATTGATCCATAAAACCTAATGTCATTATGCTTGCTGCTACTGTTCACGTGGAAAAACAGCTAAAAAAAAAGAAAGAGGCTTCTCTCATGCCTCTCTTCAAAAATCACTTGAGAAATCTTTTCAAATTATGAGATTGAAGTTTGGAAATAGGTTTGTAAGGAGAGAAATACTTTTAGGCCAAAATTAAAAAGCTTGGTTGGAGGATAGGAACTTCAG
>Ga0325411_1005214_pt1 | contig 14461 bp, 10 predicted proteins | sample PopdelMetagenome_13_FD_206181 | JGI IMG/M metagenome (GOLD analysis project Ga0325411, IMG submission 206181) | Populus deltoides microbial communities from Bellville, Georgia, United States - Xylem-PdIQD-R4 | ecosystem: Host-associated > Plants > Phyllosphere > Stem > Wood/Secondary xylem... | reverse complement strand
CGCCAGACAGCGGTACCGGCCATCATTACTGATTTGGCAACCATCATTTTTAGCCTGCCTAGTCCACCTTCCTAGCCAAAGATCTCTATTGAAATCAGATTTTTCACAAGTTTCAATCTTTGGCAACGGAGCACCACCCTTAACAAACTTGATTCGAAACTTACGCAATTGTTTATCAAAAACAAATCTCCATGGTGAAAATTTAAGACCTTGAAAATGCCTATAGAGCAAAATAAGAGTAAGATTATAATCACCAGCAAAATCAGGATGAACTTGAAGCAAAATAGAGTAAGACCCATTTCCAAAATCCCTGACTAAAGGCCTTGATTTCCATGCCTCCCCTGAAAGATCAGTCTCGAAATAATCGCCACCTGAACAAACAAGATTCTTGGACTCATCCAGAGCTTGAAAACCAAATTCATGACTATCACCAGCTGTCAACTCAATCAAATCTTTACCATCCAGTCCAGGAATCACAATCTCCACCGTACGTGACTCTCTACAAGGCTCCCCTTCAGGGGCTAGCCACCTTGAAAGAAGGTTTTCCGTCAAGTTTGGCTCCAGTTCAGTTGACACCCACTTCACACTACCATCTGATCCATTCCTTCGTGAGGCTAAATTCTCCAAAACTCCATCTGAATATTTCTGAGCAAAAGAAACATTCTCGTCGTTTTTCAGTACTATGTTAGAACTAGGTGGGACCCTGGCATCATTGTCGTTGCTCTCTTGGGCTAATGGGTTATTGGTGGTGCCATTTTTTGTGATTGTAGAGAAATTCTGAAGGGTTTCTTGTTGCTGGGTTAGATTTGTGAGAGGGTGTTGTGTGTGAGGTTTCTTGTCGTTGCTCTCTTGGGCTAATGGGGTATTGGTGGTACCATTTTTTGTGATTGCAGAGAAATTTCGAAGGGTTTCTTGTTGCTGGGTTATATTTGTGAGAGGGTGTTGTGTGTGAGGTTTCATGGTCGAATATTGCTTCGTGGACCTTCTTGATTCGACGATGCTTCTAATGGTACCCCCATCTATGCTCCCAAAAACCACCAAGCCGAGGAAAACAAAGGCTGCTAGTACATGAAGACGCCATTGGAGCACAAAGTTTGAACGGTGAAAAATCCATGATTGGCTATCTCCTTTTTCAGGCATGTCTGCTAAGAAACAACACAACAAAAGCAGAACAAGTGAAGAACTAAAGACTGTTGTCTCGGAGACAATAATTTGACGGCAAGAAGATCACGACACTCCAAGAAAGGTATAATATTCTATACTATCCCTCTAAAAAAAAAACCCTCGATTTTCTCGACAGAATAAACAAGAGAGGTGTTTTCTTACCTGTTATAAAACCTTTGGGGAGCTGAAATTTTCTTTGGGAAGCGAAAAGTAAGGTGGTGTAGTTTATTATCAGTTGCAAGACAGCAGGGTAATTTTATTACTTGTATATCTATCCATCTTTCTCCGATTAACGTCAGGTTTTTGTGTCCAAATAAAACTAAAACAAGGGAAACAAAATCCTTTCTTTAAGCAGAAAACATAGAAGGATTAATCTCTCTTGGGTCTTGGGTCTTGGGTCTTTTATACAGTTTGAGTGTTGAAAAATATTGCTTACTAGGTTTCCTTCGTGACTTGTATTTACAGCATCCACAGCCTAAGACTATTAACAACCATACTATTAATCTCGTATATTTTCAGCAAAAATACGATGTTTGATGATGTAAATGTGTTTTAAGAAAATAAAAAAAATTAATGACTTGATTTATAACACCGACCGACCGACTGAAATTAATAAATTGATTTTATTTTATTAGACAATAAAAAAAGATAATGATATTAATTAGATAATTTTTTTAATTAAAATCATGATACCCTAGGAATAAAACAACAGAAGCACAAAATTGGATGGGTAAAAAAAGAATATAAAAATTGAATCAAGACAACAAACACAGAAAAACATAATGAGAAAAATAATAACTACACAAATGGATATATATAAAAAATTAGTAATTAAAAAAATAATGATGAAAATTAAAATAAAATATAAATTAGAGAACAACTAAATTTGTTTGATTGAGGGTTAAATTAAAAATAAAAATAATTCAAACAAAAAGAAAAAAAATACAAGAATGAGAAAAAAATTAAAAAAAATAACACACTATAAACTTGGATTGAAAAGTGAGATTAAAAATCAATAAAACTTTTATAAATAGGTTAAGAAAAAAAAGATTTGAAGAATAAAGACCACATAAAAAAAGAAATATTTGAAAAATCAAAATTGAAAGATTAAATTGAAAAGAAATAACACTTGTACAAAAGAAAAAATGAAAAAAAATAAATTAAAAGAAAAAAGGACATAAATTTTCATTTATAGGGTTAAATTAAAGAGAAAAATAACTCCAACAAAAAAAAATTAAAAAATAAAAATTAAGGATCAAATTGAAAATAATAACACAAAATAAACTTAAATTGAAGGATGAAATTAATTTTTTTTAAAGGATCAATTAAAAAAATCAAAAATAAAATAATTAAAGACCAAATTAAAAGTATCATATATTACAAATTTGAATTGAAGAACTAAATTGAATAAAGCTCTTATAAAAGAGTTAGGGATACAAATAAGAAATTAAAAAAAAGAATGACCAAAGCACAAATGCCAAAATTAAAGAAGACCAGAATGAATTTTTTGGGGGAGGAGAAAGGAAAAAAAGAAGAAGAAAAGTTCACTGGCGACAAACTACCCAACTATCAATGACGTACCGCCTGAAAGAGAACGTAAAGAAGCATCTAAACACACTGTGGATTGACAGGCTCAACCATCGCGAGGTGCTGCTCACACCGCCCAAAGTGTGGGGGTGTCTCTCACGCTAGCACCAACAACTTTTTGAAATTTAATATTATATTATTATGGTAAAACATAATAATGCCTTTGATAAAACACAAAAAACAAAACTTGAAAAGACATAAATATCCCTAGACCAAAAGCTTTGATTTTGTTGACTTAAAGGGTATTTTAGTAATCTAAACATAACATAAAACATAAAAAATTGATAATACCCCTGAACTAAAGGCATATAATTTTTCTATCTCCAATGGAATTTTAGTATTTTCACTGTTCTTATAAAACAAAAGACCCTGATACTCTCATAACCAAGACCACTTGTTATTTGAATGAGGGGCAAAATAGTAATTTTATTGTTGTAATCTACAATGAAATGTGTCTTGTGCTACAATAAAATCATTGTTCCTAACCCCTTTTCATTTTAGGATATTTATTATATTCTAGTATATGTTATTTCATATTATTATTACCTCGTTTAACTAATATCTTCATTTGATGCATTTTATGATATTCAACCAAATGTCAAGGCATGTATGTCATATTTGTCAATATTATTCTCTCCTTTTCTTGTTGTTATTGCAATAAAAGTTCTTGGATATTAACAATCTTGTCTCATTCTGACTTTGCCTTTTTATATTTTGTCATTACTTTCTTTTCCTCCAAAGCATGTCTTTTTTTTTTAATCTTCTTACATTCTGTTTTCATTTCATGTTCTTTACAATCCTATAAGATCGATCAAACATGAGAACTTATGCTACCCTTTTTTTTTAAATTGTTTTTTGTTGTTGTCTATCTACCTAACAGAGTTAACTTAAACTGGATGGAGGCCTTAGACAAAGTAAGGCCTTAGACAATCTTTATTTTGTATTTATGGTCTTTTGTTAAGTAGAGCAATCTTTATTTATAAAGCATAATTGATAAATATATCCTACTTATTCTTAGAGCTTTTTATTAAGCGGGGTCTTGGGCCATTGCTCAAGTGGCCCTTAGCTTAAGACAATTCTTCTGCTATCTATCGGTCTCTCTATATTGTCGTTGTCACCAAATACAACATCATCTTCTTCTAAGTTGGTTGAACTTTGAGTAAGAAGAGAATAAGATGCGGGAGTTGCATTTCTAATATTTTTTGACTTATTTTTTGAGTTTTCAATCATCCATTTAGGTTGGCTCTTCAATTTCTCCCAACAATGTTGAAATAAGAATGGTTGATCTTAAATTTTTTGATATGCAATTAGGAGTGAACAAAAAAACTGAAAAATCAATTAAACCAAGAAAACAAAAAAAAAATAACAAAAAAAACCGAACCATGAAAAAAAACCGATTATAATATTTAGAAAATTTCCGGTTTGGTTTGGTTTTGTAATGTTGAAACCGATAAACCCTAACCGAATCGAACTGGTTCAGATTAAAAGAAAAGGTACTATAAATAAAAAAACATTTATTCTAACCCAATAACCGTAGCAGTCCCCCCTCCATTTAGAGACATAGACACGCCACACCTTCTCAATCCTCATAACTTCCCACTACAACACTCACAAGTCCATAACCAATTCTTCGTTTTATTCCATAATCTTCATTTGTCAGCACCATATCTAGCAAACCAACCACTCCCACCCAAGCTCCTACATGCCACACATAGCCTTTTAATCTTCATTCTTCAATTTGCATCTCTGGATCTAGAATCATAGCAACACCCCCAAGCCTCAACAACATTCCATATAAGCACCTTTATTCAGTTCTTTGAAATAAGATTTCTCTCTCTGTTATTTTTTTCTTTGACATATGATTTTGATTTCTCGATGTTTCTAAATTCTGTTAAATCAACATGTGCTTGTTGTAAAAAATCAATACTTAATTTCCTTTGATTTTACAAACAGTAGAGAGTTGACTATTGATTAGTACTTAAAAAAGTATTTTTATCAAGGTTTTATATCATCATATTGCACTTAAAGTATGATTAAATTCCCTAACTTAAGCATGTTTTATAATAACAAGTCTGATAACATAAGATATCTTTAATTTATGGTAAATGCTCATTTGAAATGCAGGCATATCTCACAATTTAAAGGATTGATTGATGTGTTTAACTATTGAAAGTGAAAAGATAAAGAGAGGGCTAAGCTTAAAGAATAGATACTGGTTCAATTCAAACTGGAACACCATTCAGTTATTGGATCATAACTAGAGCTGTAGAATATGGATTTAAGTCTAGTTTATATGGATGGAAAGCTAAGACATAGGCCTAAAACTTTCATGAGAGTCCAAGATTCAAAACGGTCGTTTTCAAGTTCAAATTGTAGCAACAAAAGAGATGTCGAAATCTATCCTACAGCCCAGACACTGTTCAGTGTTCAGCCCATGTCTTGAGTTCTAGAAATCTAAATGAGCTCATTCTTGTTTTGTTGGAAAGCTGAGACAAATGCCTAAAACTTTCATGAGGACTATCTATTCAAATTCTGACGTTAGCAATGACGTTTTGTTCAGACAAGAAGATAATGGTTGTCACCAAGTCAAGAGGTAGCCACCCACTCAATAATTAGTCATCAAATCAATAGTTCTGAATTTTAGCCTATAAAAGAAGGTATTTGCCATACATTTAGACATCTTGGTGTTCAGATCAAGATCATATTCTTGCTTTTTTTCTTTGTATTTTTGTAATGTTTAAGTTTTGCTTTCATTAATCTCTTGTTTATGCTTTTCATCATAACTATGTTCTTATCTAGTTTATTTATGTTTCTCTTCTTTACAATGTTTAGCTAAGTTTATTATGTTAAGGTGAAAAGGTTTCACTAATGGTGTTAGAATAAGTATAATATAAACTTAACATGGACTTCAATGTTTATATTCAATAAAGTTTGTTATTAACATGTCTTATCTTTTTATCTTACTAATTCTTAATACGTTGCTTGTTAAATACTTAATCTAGATTTGTGTTGTACAACCGTTGGTACAACAAATACTTGACACTTTCATAGCCTACTATATGGTATAATCGACACCTGTGCTATGAAAGGAACTTGATTTTTTGTTAACATAAGTTAATATCATGAATTCCTGATAATATTTAAAAGTATGATGTTACTAAAATAAGATAATTAATATGATCATGTTAAAAATTTATGATGAACTATTAAGGATAAATCATCGAATTAGAACCTCCTTTGTGTGTGCTTTTTAGTTGATTAATAAAAAGAGTTTATATTATACTTATTTCTAATACTATTAGTGGATCCTCTAACCTTAACAATTGCTGTTATCTTTGATTAATACTCACATCAATATCACATCTCAAAAGTTCCATTCAACTCCTTTTCATTTGTTGTTTATAATTTTATATAGTTCACCTCCCCGTGGTTCGACCCCAGTCTTGCCAGGTTATTTATTACTTCGACACTTCTGCACTTGAGATAAGACATCAATATTTTGATCGTGTCAACTATCACATGGTTTGTGATGAGTCGTCACTCTTGAAATCTAAGTCTTCAGCCTAACCAATCTTCCCTTGTTGATAATTCTAACTGTGGATATGAAACTCTTATTATTGCTACAACAATAGATACTTTTTTTTTATGCTCAAGTATTTGGTACTTAGACGTGACCTTTTTGTATGTGGAAGAATTGATTTTGCAAAGGTGCTAAGGTTCTTTCTTACCTAACTTTGCCTCAATTGGCTTCGTGATTCTATTCTTGCCTCAATTATTGTTTAGCTTTTTGTTCATTTTGTTTCATCATACACTTTTATGTTGCCCAGTTGTTTATTTTTCTGGTGTGGATTTTGTGTTTCTTACAAGGGTTTGGAGTTGTTTTCATCTTGGATTGGTTGCCTTCAATGTCATAAGCTTTTTGCATTTTTCCAAGTGAGGTTGTCGAGATTCATTGTTGTTTATGTGCTTCAAGTCCAGTTGGTTGTCTATTGCTTCTTTTGGTTTATGTAGTCTTTATTTCAGTTTGGTTTTTTAATCCTTTATTTTCTTTCTTGATTGTTTCTAATTGATGTTTTCGTATGTTTATCTATTTTTTAGGTTCTTTTACCCATAGTTATTGGCTGTTGCATCATGGCATTGCAATTAATTATTCTTTCGAGTTCTTTGTTTGGTAAATGCTACGTTTTTCATCACTTTATCCCGTATATCGACCTTTTTTAAAAGTTGTACTGCACATTTCAACATGCATAAATATTAACATGTTTTCATTTGGTAATTACATATGGAAAACCTTAAAAATCAAAATGCTTCATCCACTAACACTACCCCAACATCAACCAATGCCCCAACTTCAAACACTAACCCAACATCAACTACTGCAGGATCCGCCACAGATAATAAAGGTTAACAACCTCAAGTCCTTCTATCAAGGAAAAGAAACGTTGATGATAGAAAAAAGTCACAAATTTGGGATCACTTTACAAAACTTGATAACGATCCTAAAACCCCTAGAGCTAAATTGTGGAAAGAATTATGCTTGTCATACTATTATTAATGGGACAAGTAATATGTGGAGTCATTTAAAAGTATGCAAAAAGTTTCATTTTGTGGTTGATAAGAACCAAAAATATTTGGTATTAGAACCTAAGAAAAAGAATGGTGAATTAGGAGATTGAAATGTGAGAACTCTTAAGGTAATAAATTATAATTATGATGAATGTAGACAAACACTAGTACAAATGGTTATAATTGATGAGTTGTTTTTTAATTTTATGGAGGGTAAGGGATTTAGATTATTTTCTAAGATCTTGCAACCTAGATTTGACATTCCTTCTCGTTTCACTGTTATGAGAGATTGTTTGAAAATTTATGTTGGAGAGAAGGGAAGATTAAGGACAACTCTTAGGGGTCAACGATTATGCTTAATAACAGATACATGGATATCAATCTAAAACATTAACTATATGTCCTTAACAACTTATTAGATTGATAATTAGTGGAATTTTCATAAAAGAATTTTAAATTTTTGTCAATTTTTCAATCATATGAGTGGGATAATTGGTCAAGTTATTGAGAATTGTTTGTTAGAGTGGGGGGTTGATAAACTTTTAACTGTTACAGTCATAGTTTTAAAACTCGGCCCGGCCTGGTGGGTCAACCTAGGACCCGACTGACCCAGGGTAGGAACCAAGCCGGATTTATGAAAAAATAAGGGAAGTCAAAAACTCGGCTGACCCGGCGGGTTGACCCGATAACCCAGTAAGACCTGGTCAAAAACCCGATTGTAATTCATTGACTATTTATTTTTTTAACCAAAACAACGTCGTTTTTATTTATAAAAAAATTATGGTTGACTCGATGACCTGGTCAAAACCCGTGACCCGGGTCTTGGGCCTAGTGAACCACCGGGTCGGGTTTAAAAACACTCGTTATAGTATACAATGCAAGCTATAATAATGTAACTATTTCATATTTAAAGAATGTGATGAAAGATTGGTCAACTAATATATTGTCAAATAAGAATTTGCATGTTAGATGTTGTGCACACATTGTAAATCTCATTGTGTGTGATGGCTTGAAAGAGATTAATGTTTCAGTTGTTAAGATTCAAAATGCAATTAAGTTTGTGAGATCTTTACCTTCTAGGCAACTTGCATTTAAGAAGTGTGTAGAAAAGTTGCATCTAGAGTGTAAGAAATCATTGTGTTTAGATGTTGCAACTCGATGGAATTCAACTTATCTTATGTTAGAAGCTGCTGAAAAGTTTGAAAAGGTGTTTGTGAGGTTAGATGAAATTGAACCTAGATATATGAGTTACTTTTTGGAGGTTGATTCAAAAGGGGATAAAAAAAATATAGGGCTACCTAGTTTGGAGGATTAGGAAAATGCTAGAACTTTGTTGAAGTTCTTAAAGATCTTTTACATGGTTACATTGAGATTTTCTAGCTTATTGCATATTACATCAAATTCTTTCTTTAATGAATTGATTTATATGCATACAAACATGTTTCAATTGTGTAAAAGTAGAGATAATCTTATAAGTAAAATAGTGATGAACTTAATGTTAAAGTTTGAGAAATATTGGGGTTTGAAGTAAATCAGATTTTTTTTTATTGTATATGACTAATGTTTTGGATCCACATCTCAAGTTGAAATATGTGAAATTTTGTTTTGGTGAGTTGTATGATTATGACAAAACACAATTACTAATAAAAAATGTGAAAGATAATTTAGTGAGCTTGTATGAGTTTTATTTGAAAGCTAATGAAGTGGTGGATGATAATAGGCATAAACTAGATATTAACAATGCTATTGAATATATGGAGGTAGATGTTAACACTTTATCTCGATTTAAAAGGCATTTACAAGAAGATAATGTGAAAAATATAAATGAGGTTAAGAGGTATTTGGTTGATGATTGTGAGGATCCTAATGATGATAAATTAGATATTTTGGGTTAGTGGAAGAGTAATGCTTCAAAATATAAGATACTTTCGAAGGTTGCACAACATGTTCTAGCTATTCCTATATCCATAGTGACTTTCGAATCAACCTTTAGCACAGGCGGTCGTATACACGATCAATTTTGAAGTTTTCTATCTCCAGCAATAGTCCAAACACTTATTTGTTGTGAAAATTGGTTGCATCATGAACCAATTCCAACTGATATTAGATCCTTGGTGAATGATTTTGAAACTTACGAAAACCTTGAATCAAGTAATTTTTATTATAAACTCACACCTTTTATTGTATGATTTATTAATTAATGCATTTTCATTCTAATATGTCTAATTTTTATTTTGTAGAATTTGATGGAAAGTTACATCTAACAATGGATGATAATTAGTTTAAAAATCGAGACATTTATTGAAAATATATGATAAAAATACTACGTTTTATTTTTTTATCTTTTAATTTAATTTATCATGTTATAATTCTAGATTTTGAATTCCAAGTTTTAATGTCAGTAGTATTAATTATCCCATGTTATTTTTTATTAAGATGATGTGCACAATGAAGATTTATTTTTTTGGCTTTGAGTGTTTTATGACAATGTTATTTATTTTTTTAAGCCCTTATAAGTTAATGCTTTGTAATTTAGATTTTAACTTATTGGTGTGTGTTATTTAAACTCTTCTACAACAGGAGTCCTACTCATTCAAACAAAATAGAAGAAAAATATTAGGAAGGCAAAAAATATATTGAACTCAAGATTAACACTAACAATTTAATACAAATGAATATTCAATGGCAAAAAAATTAAATATATTTTGGAATCTTTTAAGAAAATCAGACAATATTAACATCAATTACAAGCCCATCAGAAAGCCCATTAGAAAGTCAAAAAAAGCCCAAATAAACAATATAGGTTTATTTAGTTTTTGACATAAAAAACCAAACCAAATCGAAACTGGTCGGTTGGAATTGGTTCCGGTTTTTTTTTCCTTCAAAATTTTGGTTTGGTTGTTACTATAGGTAAAAACCGAACTGAATAAAAAATAATCACTTCTATTTGCAATCTTCGTTTCATTGACCTAATATTAAAGCACATTGGAATGTGTTAAAAAATTAATATTTAAATGAATTTAAATATATGAATTTTATATAAACAATACATTGTATTCATAGGTGAAATCATTTTAGTTTCTATTTTTTATTTATGCATAGTGCGAACAAAAATTATTCACCACTAATTGAATGGATGACCAATGATGCATTAGAGAACTTGATGTTTGCTCAGATACAAACTTCTTGTTTTAGTTGTAGTTATCGTGATTTTTTTTTTCCAATATGCCTTCTTTTTTATTCATTTTCACATATTAGATCCATGCTAGTGTTGATTCATGCATCTATAAGGCAAATATCTTCTTCATCCTTAAAGTTGCTCGATTGTTTTATCTTTCTAGTTGTAAGTAGATTTTCACATGGATCTTGAGACGACATAATAGATTGATTGAAATATTGAGTAGCTAGATCATAACTTTCTTGTGAAAACTGTGTCTTCTGGTCGTACCCTTTATACATGAGATTAATGAAATAGTTATCACATTGAGATTCCAATGAGAATTTTTTGAGTGATTAAGATTGAGAAAGAAATTGAAATAAAACAAATATACTTGAAAGTGTAGATTTCTAATATAAAAAAAATTATAAAAGAATTTGAATTGGTACAAATTATATCATTTATATTAAATGGTGAAATTACAAATGGTAAAAAATCTTTAAATGCAACAACTTTGCAATTATTGCTACATGTTGAGAGATATCATATTAGAGTCCTTAAACTAGATAGAAGAGAGATGAGTTAATTTTTATTGTAAAAGCATGCATGTTAGGCATTTCAAATGTTATGTTTTGACCACCAAACCACTTCGTTCTAGAAAGTTCAACACGCAAGAATTTATTTACATAACTTATTATGCTATCTACTTAACCAAAGAGGAAATTAATCAATACAATAGATTGTGAATTGCTCCATCAACAAATCCCATGAATCCTAACAATAAAGGAAAACAAATTTCTTATGTGATGATGACAAGTAAAATCTAAGAGAAAAACATGATTCTTCAATTAGAAATGATGTAAATAGTCATAATCACAAGCTTGGTTGATAAATTCTTCAAAAGAAACACAGTGGAGATGCCAAATGAATAGTCTATTTTCATAGCAGTCTTGTCCAATATAAGAACAAGAAAATGACAATTATTCTTATATTCAAAAATCAACAAGGACTCAAGGGTTAATGAGTAATGCTCAACAAATTCTTTCCAACCATTTTGTAACCATATTTTTACAATTAGAGAACTCAAAGAGTGCCTTATTTAATAGATATTTTCCATATAATCTCACAAACTTCTTTAAAATTCCTATATTTGTTTAAAACATTAATTGCAGATCCTGAATAAGAAATTACTACACCAAACCAAAATGAACGAAGGAATTAAACCCAATAAAATTTGGTTATCTTTATCAAAATTTGATAGACCTAAATGCAAATTTTAAAAAAAAGACAAATACCATATTAAAAATACTAGAAATATCCATGATTTAGATGAATGAAGAAAGAAAGAAAATATTAGACTTTTCTTGGCCAGTAGTGCCCCAAATTTAAGCCTTAACAACTACAAGTGGCAAATTAAAAATCAATGGTGAATTTGGATTCCAAATTGAATACATGTTTTTTTGTAAATCTTGACAAAAGATTGGATTTTCTAACACCAAAATCACCTACAAAGAAAAAGGATCAAGACTCAATTCTAGTAGATTCTCCATCTCTAGATCAAAATCTAAACCCAACTTTTTTTTCTCGCGACCAACTCGCTATATTTTCCCTTCACACATTTTCCCTCCTCATTTATTGAGGAGTGCTACATATAGCAAGCACTATTCATTTTGCTAGAATAAAAAGCTATTTAACTAGTGACAATGATATGGGGAAAAACACAATGACTAACTATTATAGCTAAGTCTATTTTAGAATATGTTAGTAGATATTTGAATGGAATTTATAAAATTTATTTGAATATAAATAGAAAAAAAATTGTTTAATGTACAAATTAATTTTAAATTGCTATTTATTATTGAATTGTGTGAATCATGTTATAACGGATATGTCAGCGAACTATATGTAAAAATAGTAAAAGAAAAGAAAAGAAGTCCACCTAGTTTTGTGGTAACTATAAACCCTAACTAGTGTTTTAGAGGTTTTAGGTAAGGAATTGGTTATATTAAAGAAAAGATGAAAATCACCATAAAATATCTTATCTAAGATAAGTTGCTTCATGTTTGTTTTTAATGATAAAAGATGTTTATTGTGCTTATATGTTAAAGGTATGCATAAACTAATAAATGGGTGTTTGCTTATTGAAGGTGAAAATAACTACTATAACTTAGGACATTGATTTGAAATATGGCCCACTAACAAGCCTAATACTGACTCTTAGAATACAGGTGTTGAACCTGAAAAAATGATATATTATAATTCAGGCTTTGACCCATATCATTTGGTTATGTTATGAAATATGTTTAAAGGCCACCACTCACATTCAATGGATCTTGATGAGGTCATGTTTACCTAGCTCAAGTTTACTAACTATGATATGAAGGAACATATTGTTATTTTGAAGAAGAATAAATTCTTTTTACAATAATCTTATAGATTGCTTTATGGATAATTATGTATTAGAATGATATGCAGAATCTTGATAATAACGTGCTCATTCAATAACATAAAAATATATTTTTTATCAAATGAAGAATCCATGAAAAAAAAAATATATTTTTTTTTATTGAAAACATATATTAATAAGAAAAACAAGAATTATGCAAGAATTGGTTTTTTCAATAAAGTTTAAATTATCTATGTTCTAAAAAAACAATTAAAAAGCTCCCCGTAACATGAGATCAGATATCTTAATATACATGATCTCAACTTCTCAACTCAATTTTCTGTTGAAATCAACAGATTTATTATTATTTATTAGAATATATAATTCTTGATTTATTTAAATGAACACACATATCAACTTTTTAGTTCATAGTTAGAATTTTTCTTAATAATAGAAAAAAATGTTAATAATTCCAAAGTCTTTTTGCGTTAAAAAATTGATCTACTCCAATAAGACAAGGAATCAAACTAGGCATATTCTAAATAAAACTTGAACTAGTATCTACAGAGAAGAAAAGTAAAAAAAACCATTTTTATTAGATAAGTACTCATCAAATGTATGCTACAGTGGTTGGAAACCCACTCCTTTGAATTTGAATTTATTTTAAATTGCCAAAAATATCTTTAACAAAAGTGAAGAGAAATATAAAACATAGGACATGCCATTTTGTTTTCTTTGAATGAATTCAAATCCCTAAAATCACTTTTTCTTTATAACAAAAAGACTTTGGGGAATGGATGCTAATTGAGTTGTAAGGTGTTGGGTTTCCAAAACACTTAGACGTAGTGAAAACAGTAATTTAAAATATTCTTTGGAAGATACTAGAATCATGTTAGACAATTTAGGATCGTTTAATCTTTATACAAAGATTACCTGAAGATTATATCTTCTTTTCGAGGTTTGATCAACTTATTTAAAGTTAGGTTGTAACAAACCATAAGTCATCCAAATATCCTGTCTATAATAGTAATTCATACAAATTACTAACGAGAAATTTACTAAAACCCTTTTTAGGAGAGAGATATTTCTATGTCTTTGAGTGCTAATTCTTTTTTTTTTTTCTATTTTAGATGTTTCTTTGTACCATATATTTTGTAACATTTGTACCGCTCATACTGTATGTTCTATAACATACTTTTCTCATAAAATATATGGTATAACATTCTATTTATTTAAATAGAAATATAACAACTCTATAAATAGCGAATTATCAATTTGCCCCATAAATAATATTACATATATTATTTTAGGATAGTTTTAAAAACTTATTCAATCAAGTCCCTACTTGATTTTTTGAGATCTAGAATTGTGATACCCTATATTAATTACATTTTAATTCTTAATTTCTAAAACTTATATACAATCAAGTCACAATTGATTAATTATTCTAATTTAGTTTTTGACCAATAAATCTTTGTTGCGATGTCGCGGTCGCACAAATTAATTACCCTAGCTTAAAACACACAAGATAGTATAGAGCAAGCAAGGGGTCGATCCCACGAGGAAGGTTTAGTTCAGATTTTTATGCTATATGTTATGCA
>Ga0325411_1005213_pt1 | contig 14462 bp, 7 predicted proteins | sample PopdelMetagenome_13_FD_206181 | JGI IMG/M metagenome (GOLD analysis project Ga0325411, IMG submission 206181) | Populus deltoides microbial communities from Bellville, Georgia, United States - Xylem-PdIQD-R4 | ecosystem: Host-associated > Plants > Phyllosphere > Stem > Wood/Secondary xylem... | reverse complement strand
ATTAAATTAAAAATTTAAATTAAATATTACAAATGAAATCACCGACAGATTGAAAAGTCGTCAGTGATATTTGATAATTTCTGAAATTTTTTTTATTAAATTGAAAATTTAAATTAAATATTACAGACAAAATCACTGACAGAATGATTAAAAATATTAATATTTAATTACTCATCGGTAAAACGCCACAATAAAAAGCCTAGAATGACTAATTTCACAACAGACGAACCTCCTTTCTTCTTCTTCTTCTTCTTCTTCTTCTTCTTCTTCTTCCCCATTTGTAAAAAAATCACATCCCTTTCTTTCTCTTCTCTTCTCTTCTCTCCTCAACTCCTTTTCTCCTCCATGCTCAGGTATGTCTTCTTCTCCTTTCTTCTTTTATCTTCTCAGTTTTTTTTAAATTATTATACTTTATGAATTTGTTTTTTTTTTCTATTCTCAGCTTCACTAGCAACTACATTAAGGTAAGTTTTTTTTTTCCTTTCTCATTTTTTTTTCACTATATTCATTTTTTATTTTATTTTTAAATTTTTTTGTTCTTAATAATTGTATGAATGTTGTTGTAAGATTTTTTTTTTCTTCATATGAGATCAATTTTTAGTTGATTTATTTATAGGATTTTTAAATTTTTAGCAATCACAACTTTATTTTTTTCATATGAATTTTTTTAGTTGAGTTTAGTTTTTTTGTGTTATTTATTTATTGCAAATTTTTTTGAGTTGATTTTTTTTTCCCAAGCAACTCAGTTTTGAGTATTATAGAGTGTTGATCTATATTAATTTAATTATTTTATAGTTTTGTAAAATAGATTTTTTAAAAAATATTGTTAAATAATCACCGACGGAATTACATACGGTATTTTTTTGAGGAAAATACTGACGGAATGAAGCGGGTAATTTTCTTTTTGTGCTTTTTCTGTCAATAAATCTATCAGTAATAATTTTTTTTATTACCAATAGACAAAAAATTATTAGATAAAAGATTCATCGATGGAGCATTTTCGTCTATAATTCTGTTGGTAAATTAATTACCAATGAAATAATAGTATAAATATCAACAACAAAAAAAAATTATAGGTAAATATAAAGATTGTGTAACGAGCACCGAGGAAACCAGTAAACTAGAATCAGGTTGATGATTGAGATTCTTCCAGCTCTTTTAAAAGTGCAACAACATCATCTGATGAGTGAAGGGGAAAAAGTACAAGAGAAGAAATTCTCAGCCTTGAGAGGTTAAGTACAGATGAACCGTCAGGCGATGACATTCTATCATGAACTGGAGGCCGCCAAGCAGAATTTGATAATTGCTCCTTTCCGAAGTTGACAAAGCGTTCTATCATGAACTGTCTGAAATCCTTGAAATAGATGTCCAGTTACCTGGTTCGTGCTATGGCTGGTGATTCACCAGCAAGGTATGGCTCAGCAAAGCGTAGTCATCTTCATCCTAAAAAAAAAAATTTAAAAAAAACTTTTATTTCTACTATTTGTATTTTAGTATCAGTAGTGTCTATTGTTAGGTTTTATATGATAAATTTAATATTTTTAAGAAGTTTCAAGGATCATGTTTATCACGTTAAATAAATATAACATTGTTTAGAATTTATATAAAGATTACCTGAAAATTATATATTATTTTTTACTTTGAATGTTTACTTCAAGGCTCGGTTGTCGTAAATCATAAGTCGTCTAAAAGTTTTGTCTCTAATGGTAAATTACATGAACCATTAATGATAAATCTCTTAAACTTTTTTAGGAGAGAATGATTGATATACCTTTGGGAGCTATCTCTTTTCTTTTGTGTCTCAGGTGTATCTATATTATATAGAAAATAAAAGGCATAACATTTTAATTATAATGAAACTTAAGAAGCCCTATAAACTGCAAATTATCAATTTGTCCATTAAATAACATCACATTTATAATTTTAGGATAATTTTATAAATTTATTCAATCAAGTTCTTACTTAATTGTTTCTAGGTCTAGAATTGTAATCCCCTGTATTAATTACATTCCAGTCCTCAATTCATAAAACGTATTTACAATCAAGTCACACTTGATTAATTATCTCATTTTAATTTATGACTAATGGTTCTAATGTGTGTGACCCATTAGGTTCTATAATAAGTTGGCTCAAATATAAATCATAATCCTAAATAAAATATGATTAAATTAATTAAACAATTTAATTTATTATTAATTCAACAATTAATTAATTTATATTTGAAGATCAAGTACAATGTCTAGCAACCTATCATGATCCTTCAAATATTAGAAAATTCATAGTTTGTTTGACTTAACTTTTCAACGACCAGTTTCTTAGTGTTATTATTATCCTTTCATCGTGAATATTCTAATTTAGATATTATAGCATGTAGTATATTTGCTTTATTAAATCTTGTTCTCAACACTATAGTCATTGATTCTTTGAATAAGATTTAAAACTCTTTTCAAATCTTATTCCACCTTAGCTAAAAATTTAACAATCAATACTATTTGAGAACATATAAAATATTTTCTCTAATTCACCTAGGATGATGAATTCTCTATTGATTACTCAAATACCTTCATATAGTTAATGTTATACATAATATTTGCTCATTTGTTACCCTTTATTAGAACGTGTAATCAGGATTAAAGCATAATATTTTCTATATAAAATAACTTAGTAATCTCAAGTCTAAGGATCATTTGCATAATTTTCATGCAAGTCTTTCCATAATCATAGATGATCTCTTTATCTAGAATTCTTATATGAGTCAGTTCAGTGTACATGTCATCTAACAAGCATTTACATTTTAGTTTCATGAATCTTTTATACCTTAGTTTATAAGAGTAGCTGCTTTTTTTCATAAAAAAAAAACATAATATATATCGGTCTCAACAATTCTAATTAATATTTAGTATTAATAGAACATTGACTAAGAACATTTAGGAACAATGCTTTAATGCAATTCAAATCTCATAATTATAACAACTTTATAATTTCCTTTGCAAAATATTTTTGTATAATAGACTTTATCTTACTCAAAATTCATTTATTAAACACTAGGTTTATTAATTAAATATAAATGAATATTAAAGATAACAAAAATCTTTATTAATAATAAATATGTTTTACATGATAAAAATCAGTGCTACATGTAACCAACCAATTGGCTATGTAAACCCCTAAACTAAAATTCAAGAATTTGTATGGGAAACATTAAACTAAATATAAATAATTTTTAATTCAAATAAAATAATTATAGACTTCTGGATTTAAAATTTGTAAATTTATGTACTTAAGTGGAAATTCTTGACAGAAAAATTGTAACAACCTGGCTTTTCAAGCCCAAAACAACAGTAAATTTTTTCTTTTTTTTTTTTGTAATTGACACACATCGTGTCGGTAATCGGCGAACATGTTCCCTTCACATCATCAATATACAATCCATACATCAACAACAATCAACATTTCATTTAAAAGTGAATTTTACATAAACTCATAATATTATGTTTGCATAATTAGAAGTTCGCATTTAAAATATACATGCATAGACATGAGTTTGTATTCTATCCTACGAATAGTCATCATGAATTTAATCTAAAAGGATCTAATAATAGTTATACATTCAGTACATTGATTCATATAAAATACATCATGATTTAGAATCCAACTACATGATTCCTTGCAAAAGTAGGTTCTCATGTATTGGGTTTCCTAGGCACCTTGTTGGTATTACGTCCCTACTGCAGTACAAAACATTTACAAGAATGCAATTACTTAATAATAATAATAATAAGAAAACGGCCTAGCAGTTAAATGAAGCATTAACATTATCTCATATTTGAAGAGTGACATTTGTAGTTCCTTCATGATCTTGGTGTACACAACTTACAGTACATATAGATGCACCAATTCTTACAATCAGCCATAATCTTAAATCCGGCCATCCTCTTAAGACATCATTTGTCAAGGTTAACCGTTCACTCACCACGGCCATCCCTTTCAACTGCCATCAGCCAAAGCTAATCAACTATTTATCTCGGTCGTCCATTCAGATTCCATGAGCCAAAACTAATCATTCATTTGTCCCGGTCATTCCTTCGGATGCCATTAGCCGAAGCTAATTAATTGTTTGTCCCGGTCGTCCATTCAAATGCCATTAGCCGAAGCTAATCATTCATTTGTCCCGTTCATCCATTTAGATGCCATTAGCTAAAGCTAATCAATTGTTTGTCACGGTCATCCCTTCGGATGTCATTAGCCAAAGCTAATCATTCATTTATTCCGGTCATCCCTTCGGATGCCATTAGCCAAAGCTAATCATTTGTTAACATTTAAGCATTTGACAGTCTGATATCTGAATTAACACAATACAATAACATTTATGATAAAAGTATTTTTATTATTCAACATTATTTAAAAGGAAGGTGAAAGTCACCTACCTACAGTAGAAACTCTACTTGTGCTCCCCTGTTGCTGCTATGGCATCACACTAATGGTCCCTCCTGCAGTCATAGACTTATCTCATAAATTTTCCTCATTCAAGGATATGTTTTATAATAATCATATCAATAACTAATAAAGCTTTCTTTCAATCATTTCTTTCTTTATATCTTATGTTTTTTTCATTACACCCATTAATGTTGTCATCCTTTATCCAACCATAGTTATCATTCCTTCAGGTCGATATGATAGAGAATCCATATTCATCCATTACTCATATGTTACTTTCTATGCATGTTCATTTTCTTATAATAACATACATACATATATCATGTATATTTTCAGAGTTAGTATCTTAGTGTGGAAGTGTTCGTATGACTCAATTCTTTTATATTCTTACATATAGTATTCACGTGAAAGTCTACTGTTACTGTCTAACTTTGAACTGTTACTGTCTAACCGTTATTGTCCAACCGTTACTGTCTAGACATTGAACTGTTACTGTCCAATTGTTAGTCTAGATATTGAACTTTTATTTTCCAACGGTTACTGTCCAACTATTACTGTGTAGACATTGAATTGTTACTGTCTGAACACTCATCATATTTTTAACTATATCTAGAGTTATAGAACTCCGTTTCAAGCTAGATTAGTCTCGTTGGAAAGCTAATACACGAGGCTACAACTTCTCTGAAGGAATGAGAACCTAGTTCTGCCTCTGAGATAGTCAAAATTGCTCATCAACAAACACTACCCTACAGGGTCTATCAGGACCCAATCTCGGTTGATGACCCATAGTTGGGGTTCTACAGCTCCATATTGAGCAAGACCAATTTCCTTATTTAGCTAACATCCAAAACTACAATTACTATGAAGAAACTTAATCCTAATTCTCTCATCCTCCTACTCGAATTCTCTCTAAAATTCAGGAGATGAATCTGTCCAGATTCATCAACCTTTCCATTTACACACAACATCCACAATTTAACTTTTTCTCTTTTATCTCAACCCATGGCCATATCACATATCGTTTAAAATGTCAAAAAATATCTTTATAAGAGCCAATTTATCTTATTTATTTCAATCTTCCCTCTTAATCGTCAAAATAAAACATTCTTATCGATTTTACAAACTTTTCGAACAATATTCTTCTAAACACAATCCTTGACAACAGTTTCAATCAACTATAAATAACAAACGAATAATATTCCAAACAATCCATACTTTCAAGTTATAATGCATTATTATGAGTATAACATATCCAAATATTAACTTCATCAAATGGTGAAATTTCTAGAAATATAGGTTTAACCAAACTGACCTCAAACTTGCAGACCTACTATGCGAGAAGCACAACTTCTATACCGAATGTTTGTTTATGATCTCCACCGTTCAGAATCTACAAAGAATCAGGAAGAACAACATATCCAAATTATAGCCTAATCCAACGGTGGCCGAAGAAGGAAATAGACAGCAAAGAAGACTGTCCAGATGTGTATTTTTCCATATATTTACCTCCCTCGATATCTCTCAAACGGGGACTGATATAGAAAATCCCTCCAGTGAAAATGTACACGACATGGATGAGAACAACTTATCCAAATATCGTTCTGATCTAACAATGAAAGGTGGAGTTATAGCTGTTGGATGTTCTGCCATCAATATGTCTTCTCTTCGGTCTCTCTCTAAACTCTCTCTTATTCTTGCCAGTCCCTCCAAGAGAGAAAATAGAATGATATTTATAGTTCTAACATCTTGTTAATTTCACATTTATCCCCACCCATTTTTATCATTTGTTCATAAACTCTCAATCTTCTGTTATTTGAATATTAACCTCTCTTTATCTTACGTATTCATTTTGTCTTCACAAATGTTTTTCTTTTCAATAATTTAGTACTATATTCACCTTTCATTTCATTAATTTTACTATTTTTATCTTGATTTAGGTTTTTTTAATTTAATTTAACTCATTTTACTATTGGTTAAATTTCTCATCTTTTAATAACTCAGAAAAATTATAACCGGGGGTTTACAAAAATAAAACACTAGGAATAAACAAATATGCCATAAATTTTGGTGAAATATTTTTGGAAGTTTAATAGTAAATTATTGAAAATTGTAGTTATTAAACAATGTAAAATATTATCAGTGGATGGGCAACTACTTAAAAATAACACCAAAGCAAATAGTAGTGGCATTTTTGTAAATTTTAAATAAAAAATCACCTTCCTTCTTTTTAAATGGGTTGGTGGCTAGAATGCCAAAGAAGGAGAGAAAGGGTTCAAAATTTTCTTTAAGTTCTTCTTCTTTTCTTTAAAATTAAAGGTGAGACTTGGTTTGGTAATGTTTTGTGTGAAGATTAGTAAAGGAAACATACAAAAACTTGCCTAAGAGTGGGGAAAATCAAAGGATAAAGTCTTAGTGGGAGAAAGAAAGAAATTTAAAGAAGGAAGCAAGGAAGGAGAAGAAAGCTTCAAGGAATTCCCTATTTTAGTCCTAAATTATTGGGTAAAGTGTTCTAATAACTCAGTTTCGTGTTAATGCTTGTTTATATGCTTAGGGGAAGAAATCCCTAATTTATCAATGTTAGAGTGTTTTAGTGATTTGGGGAAAATGGATCTTTTGATGATAAATGCTTCAAGTAAAAAGGATTAAATTACTAGATAAAATATGATAATAAAGAAAAATCATGGTTAACCCTAAATCTAGGGTCGACTATGAGAAGTAATTTAGGGAAGGGAAGAATTAAGCTTAAGTTGTGTGAAATTATTTGATATTTTGATGTATATGTATGAGAAATATGATATGGGATAAGTATTTAGTTGAAAATATACTAGGAGCTATAGAATTTTGGATGGAATTGGAGATGTGTGTTATGGAAGTTAAAAGGAAAAATAACAAGTTGAGTATTAGAAATGTATGAAAAATAGGAGTTAGATTAAGTGGAATTGGATTAAAAAAATTTAAGAAAAAGCATAAAATTATTGCTAGGCTTAAAGCCAGCCATGAGTAAAATAAAGGAAATGGAAGAATTTAATGGAAATTGATGTAAGTGTATGTTAATTGATAAAATTACATGGGAAGTAAATTGTGAGATTGATATTAGGGTTGTGCATGTTTGTGTCATGTTATTTGGCTTGTTGAGAAACATGGTTTTATAATAAGGAAGTGAATGAAAGAGTTTAAAATGTGTGTGTAGGTGACATTATGAAATGGTGCATGTAATATGATTTGTTAGATGTCTTGATAAGGATATGAAAGTACAATAAAGGTTTATGAAGTGTTTGAGTTGGTAATTGTTTAAATTGCTAGATCATTGGTATTAATGTTGCGTAGAATTTAGAAATAAACTAATTTGGGGTAGGAAAGTACAATAAGAAAATAGAGGATGAATTGAACATGGAAAATGACATATTGTATATGTTGTAAAGTAAAAATCATGCATAAATCATTATACATGTGTTAAATTTAATGAGTAATGATGAAGTTGGAAAGTAGTGGATGTAAGTTGGGTTGAGGTATTGTAAAGTATTAATATGAAGCCTAATCTTAGAATTTGAAACATAAAGTAGGAGTAAAAGTGAAAAAAGATTAATTGATATTGTTGTGTAATCATGTCAATATAAAAATTATGAACCAAAGTTAAAGGAACTTTAATGTAAAGAAATATAAAATGGGCATTGTATATATTAAAAAACTAGGGATTAAATAGAAAGGTGATGAGAATAAAAAATGAATTAATTGAAAAGCTTTGAAATTTAAGTAAATAGAATGTCAAATACGATATATTGATGTGAATTGAAAGAGGGTAACATGAATGTAAATTCATGAAATTTGAAAATTTTGAAATTAATATTAATGTTTCTTTTTTTCGGCAGAAGAAGCTAAACCATTAGGAATAGCAAATAAGTGCTCTCCACCTTACACTTTTATTTAAAAGAATGTTTTCCTTAAATTACTTATTTATATTATGTTTTTCCAATTTAATAAAGAAATTGATGAATGAAAAATAACAAAAGGAGAGAATAAATGAAAAATATTAAAAGTAGAGAATATACAAGAAATATCAAAGAATTACAAAAGAAAAATGATAAGTTAGCCACCTAATTGGGGGCTAATGATCAGAAAGAGAAAAATTGGTCATATGAGTAGGGGTTAGTGATCGGAAAATTATAAGTTAATCACATGAGTGGGGCTGCTGATAAAAACTAATAAGTTATCCATATGAGTGGGGGCTATCGATCAAAAAGAGATAAATTGATCACATGAGTGGAGGCTATTGATTAGAAAGAGATAAGTTGGTCACATGAATGAGGGCTATTAATCAGAAAATGATAAGTTGGCCATATGAGTGGGGGCTACCGATTAGAAATAGATAAGTCAGAATTGCGATATTATGATCACATAAATGAATTACCCTAACTTAAACAAACAAGATAGTATAGAGTAAGTAAGGGGTCGATCCCACGAGGAAGATCTAGTTCGGGTCTTTATGCTAGACGATTCAAAGTTTGGGAGTTTTAAAGTTATCTAGGTTATGCTATGGTAAATAAAATAAAATAATCAAGGTAAATTAAATAAATCTAAAACTTATCAAGAGAAAGACCTTGGTCTCAAGGAAACATCCACATACGAAAATCTAAACTAATCATTGAAACGATATTTAAATTTATATTCTGAATATTTTTATTTCCTTAACATTAGTTAGTTAATCGATTTGCAGTGTAACTAACCCTAACCATTAAACAATCATAATGTCTGCACTAATAATTTAATTAATAACAGCCTTAAGAATTAGATAGATTGATAAATCTAGACAATATGACTGTTTGCAGTTTATGTTTGATTTAATTGAATATTTTCCTTAAGATTAACAACATAGATCTGCCATAATTATTAAACCTAGTCGCTTCACAAGTTTAAATATCACAACTTTGGTTTTGATAGCAAACTTAGCAGTAGATTGTTTAGAATAATAATTTAGAGTCTACTCTAACAATCAAATTAAACAATCATATAAAATAAGTATAGGAAAACATTAATATTCATCATATAAACTAAAAAGAAAAGATAGAATAGATCTCACAGTTTTTAAAATCTAAAGGTTTTTGTATCCTTTCAACCAAGAAAAATAACTTAGCATTGCATGTCTATCGAAAAACTAATGAAGAGAAAATATGAGAACATAATTTCGAGTATATGAGAAAAGGGTGGAGTTTTTTTCTTCTTTCTGGCTGCCCCCTCTCTTTCTTTCTCTCTTTCTTTTTATTTGATAGGAAACCATAATCCTTACAACCCTCCAATCCATTTGTGTCCTAAAAAAATAGTAATTTACAAAGTAGACAATCTACATTTAAGTAGTACAATAACTATTTTTCTAAAAAGAAGAAGAAAATAGTCTTTCATGTCCTCAAGCTTTGAATTTGAACTTAGAAAAGTTAATTTGTGTAATTAAAGACCTTTTCTATACGAAGAAACAAGTTGGACTTATTTCTTCATAAAACCTGTCTACTAACATAATTTATGGGTTATCTAAGAAAACTCCTATATCTCTTATATGAGAACTTTTTCTGGTAACATTTGGTAGGTTGATAGGTCTTTGAGACAGGAATGCAACAAAATTAAGTTTGAATCAAATGGACTTCTCTAACTCAAAATATTCAAATAGAGTTGCTAAAGGTCAAAATTGACAAAATACAAGACTTGTAATAGGTCCAATTGGTATCTCTAATGGATCATTTGGTGATGCTCGTTGTTCGCATCAGAATTTTAAAAAGAATCATTTTCGTTGAGGAATTGAGATAAAAAAAAACAATGAGAGTTTCCCGCGTCGTTATGATCTCATCAAGTCAAACCAAACTAGAAACATAAAATAGTGTATTTTAAAATTTTAAACAAAGTTGTAACAAAGATATCATGTATTTCAAGGATAGAATCCTAGGTTATGATCTCATCAAGTCAAACCAAACTAAAAACATAAAATCGTACTGTATTTTAAAATTTTGAGCAAAGTTGTACCAAAGATATTTTAAAATATTGTATTCCAAAGATAGAATCCCTGTTTTTCTATGAAAAAAATGGAAAATAATAAATGAAAGAAAGAAAAATGAAAAGAAAAAGGAGGTAAATAATTATGTTTTGCTTATTTCTTAACCCAATGACATCAAGAGCCATGGATATATTATAGAGGTAAATAATAAACTAAAAAATTATAAAAACAAAGTGAACCAAATTGAATACAGTATAGGGACATCTTCGAGCTTTAATCCTGATAAAATTACTAGACTTGTAGACAATATATTTTGAAATGACTCAAGATATTCAAACCTGAATCTCAACCATAGTATTAATATATAACTGCAATGGATAACTACAACCTTTCTTTACAATCTCAACATGTTTCCTATATATTTATATACAAACCCAAGCAATCAATTATAATGTGATTATAATATAAAAAAAGATAGTTTCATACTAGTTTCATTAAATTAAGGAAGAAATTTCTTTCAAATTGATTCATTTTCCTTCGCATTTTTTATAATCTTAATTAATTTAATTAATTACCTAAAAAATATTTAATTGATTCAGAATTATAAAAAAAAAATTTGAATTGAAATTCTAAATTACAAATATATCTTGTTTTGGGAAAAAAAGAAAAATACATTCTTTTAGTGAATTATCAAAATAGTGACTCAATTTTAGTGACTATTTTGTTGCACTATGTAGGGCATTGTTATTATGGCATCGAGTAAAAACAATGTTTGGTAAATGATTATTATATTATGTTCATAAGTGCTTAAAACTACTAAATATATTTGATTAAATTATATTATAAGTTTCTTGAGATATAAATTGAAAAATAAGTAATGTAATATGTATGATAATAATAATGATGATTTCAATTTGGTCCCTCTTTTTTTGTTTTCTATTGTTTTTCTTGGTCATTTTATCAAAAATTTTATAGTTTTCAATTATTCTATTCTTCAAATCAAATTCATGGTTTTTATTTTTTCAATAATAATAATAATAATAATAATAATAAAATAATAGTAATGTTAGTTATACTTATTAATAATAGTAGTACTTATTAATAATAGTAGGAGTATTAATTTTAGTCATCATTCTTTGAATTGCTATTTTTAAAATCCTCTTGTATAATTAATTTTTTTAATTTTATTTTTTGATATTTAATTGATTGAGAATTGAACTTCATGATTTTTTTTTCAAATTGAGTACTTTAGGTCTAATGACTTGGGTTACAAGTTTAAAAAGTTAACATTTTTTTTAAAAAAAAAGGCTTTGTAATTCTTTCTATTTTTTATCGGGTTATTTCAGTTACATGATCTAAGCTGCAAATTTAATAGGATATATATGTTGGCTTTGATCTAATTAGTTTCATACAAGTTTGTCATTCTACATATAAAATTTCACGTATTGAAAATACACTAAAAGTAGTGTCAAAATTACAATAATAAATTTTATTACAAGAAAAAGTAGAAACTCTCTTGAAGTGCTTTTTACATGCACGAATCCTCTGATTAACGATCAAATATGGATCTTGTTTTGGATGGGAAGATAATAACACAAGCCTGAAAGCTATAACCATATGAGATCTTAACTTGATTTGACTTCATGAAGATGAAGATTACTTACATGAGCCCGAAAGCTTTAATTGTGTGATATCTTAACATGATTTGATTTTATGAAGGAAAGGACTTTGATTATTTACTTCCTTGAATTGATTTGAAAAAGAAAATGACTTTGATCCTTACCTTCCTTGATAGGCTTGAATTTCTTTAAGAGAACTTTCAAATATTTGTGTTTGGTCTTTAATCTTTGCTTATTGTCTTTCTTTTTCTTGTTTGATTTGTATGCTTGTTATCTTTGATTTGCTGGCTTTTTTGTCTATTTTTATAGACATGTTGTGTGCAATTTACCTCAAATGTCATTTATCTAATAGGAGCAAAAATCAAAGAGGATGACATTACAAAAAGACTTCAATTCTAAAAACCATATAATAAAACTAATAGCAATTAAAAAAATGAGGATAAAATATAATAAATAAAAAAATAAATAAATGTCGAAGGATGAAACTGAAAAACATTAGCTTAAAAAAAGAAAAGAACAAAAAGTAAACCCGCGTAAATCTTCTAAATTTGAGTTAATTCCCTAAACTTGTAACCCATAAAATTCTAAATCTCGGTTCAATCAAGAAGCTCAACTCCCAACTAATTTAATTTTGGAAGATGAAATCATAAAAAAAAAATTGAACAATATGTCGAAGCAAAAAGAATTGAAAAAAAAAAGAATAAGGATTAAATTACATAGGAAAAAAATAAAGGATGAAATAGTAAAAAAAACTTCAATTCAAAATATTGTCTGAAACAAATAAACAATAAATAAAAAAATAAAGACTAAATCTGATAGATAAAAATTAAAAAATAATACAATTGAAATTGAAAAAAAAAACTTCAATTCTATAAACTATTTCAAATAAAAAAATAATAATTAAAAAAAAATCAAATCAATAAGAAAAACAAATTTAAGGGGTGGTTTGAATTTTTAAAGTGCCAAGCACGGAAACCGAATGGAGAGGAAAAAAAGCCTACTAGTGTCAATCCAGAAGAAAGGGGCTGTCAAGACGAACTCGACCACACCAAGAAAGCTCTATGTTGACCGTCAGACTCCATTGGAAACGTTGCTTGAATGTTGTGGTGTCCTTGACGCGTGCCCATTACACATGCCCATTTCAGTAGCTTATATATATATATATATTGTCATCCAGAGAATATATATATATATAACGACAAAATATTTTCTGGATGACAACTTATCATTTTATGTTTTTCAAGGGTTTAAGCGTCTTTTTTATGGGCAAATAAAAATAAAAAGATGTAAATGACTTGGTAGTTGATTATTTTTAATTTCTAAAAGTATTTTAGTAATTTAAGTGTGTAAAAAAAAAGACTTAGTTACTAATTTCATAAAAATTAATGGGCAAAAGCCTAAAATTGTTAAAATCACGTGGTCATATAAAATCACTTTAAAACTAATAAACTAATAAAATCAAATTGAAATCATGAGTTGACTGGATATGCCAAGTCTATGTTTCTTGTGAAAATGGAAGCATTAAGTATGCTTTCCTTGTCTTGTTTCTATGACTAATTTCATTATGGTAATTTGCCGGTTGTGTCTTCTTTACTCACCTTCTCTCCTGTCACTTCTCTCTTCATTCAAGAAAACATCTCTCTCTGCTTGCAAGATTTCCAGTGGATTTGGAAATTATAGTTGTTATGAACATTCTAAATTATCCAAAAAAAAAACATCTATCTGGTAATTTTTTTTTTCAATTTTCTCTAGGGGTGAGCAAATCCGGTTCGGTTCAGTTTTTTCCTAAAAACTAACCAAAATTAAATTTTAAAAAACTTAAAAATTCAAACCGGAACCGAACCAGACCCGGTTCAAACCGACCGGTTTCGGTTCGGTTTTTTTGTTAAAAAACCGGAAAACCTATATTTGTTGTTTGGGCTTTTTTTAGGCTTTCTAATGGGTTTTCTTTTGATGGGCTTATAATTAATATTAATATTATCTAATTTTATTACAAAATTCTATAATATATTTAATTTTTTTATCACTCAATATTCATTATATTAAATTATTAGTGCTAATATTTTGTTCAAGTCTTTTTAATATTTATGTTTTGGACTTATCCTGCATCAAAGTTTAAATAATCCACACACACCAAGTTAAAATCTAAATTACAAAGCATTGCCTTTAAAAGGGCTTAAAAAGAATCAATAAAAAACCTTGCATAAAAAATAAAACACTTAATACAGAAAAATATAAATCTTCATTGTGCACATCATCCCAATTAAAAAGCTCATGAAGATGACAAGATAATTGCATTTTGATTCCTTAATACCATTGACATCAAAACCTGGAATTCAAGACCAAAATTGAAGAAAAAATTGATTAGATGACACTGAAGAAAAAATTGAACAAGAACAAAACTTCAAAGCTAGCAAAACCAGGAC
>Ga0325411_1005212_pt1 | contig 14463 bp, 10 predicted proteins | sample PopdelMetagenome_13_FD_206181 | JGI IMG/M metagenome (GOLD analysis project Ga0325411, IMG submission 206181) | Populus deltoides microbial communities from Bellville, Georgia, United States - Xylem-PdIQD-R4 | ecosystem: Host-associated > Plants > Phyllosphere > Stem > Wood/Secondary xylem... | reverse complement strand
ATGGATTGTATTTTGATGATGTGAGGATTCAAGTTCTTTGATTACCGGCACCATGTGTATTAAATATACATATATAAAAAAAAAATTTACTATTGTTTTGGGCTTAGAAAGCCGGGTCGTTACAATGATCCAACGGTCGGATCAAAAATTATGGCCCTTTTCAGCTGTTATTCCGGTCTCGCGCGACAAGACCATCTCTCCACTGAGTAGGGATTCCGTAGGTACTTAAAGGAAAACAGCCTCCGGAAAATAATGCAAGTATTTGAGCGCGATCCAACAGTTTGATCAAAAGTAATGGCTTTTTTCAGCTGTTATTCCGGTCTGGCGTGACAAAACCTCCTTTTCAATGAGTTCAAATTCCATAGGTACTTCAAGGAAAACAGGCTCCGAAAACTACTGTAAAACTTTGAGCGCGATCCAACAATCGTATCAAAACTTATGGCCTTTTTCAGCTGTTATTCCAGTCTGACGCGACAAGACCTCCTCTTCAACGAGTAGGGATTCCATAGGTACTTCAAGGAAAACAGGCTTCGGAAACTACTATAAATATGTGAGCGCGATCCAACGGTCGGATCAAAAGTTATGGCCCTTTTCATCTGTTATAAGGGTCTGGCGCGACAAGACCTCTTCTTCGGCGAGTAGGGATTCCAAAGGTACTTCAAGGAAATCGAGCTCCGGAAACTAGTGTAAAACTTGGAGCGCGATCCAACGGTCGAATCAAAAGTTATGGCCCTTTTCAGCTGTTATTCCGGTGTGGCAGGACAAGACCTCCTCTTCACCGAGTAGGGATTCCATAGGTACTTCATGGAAAACAGGCTCTGAAAACTAATGCAAGTATGTGAGCGCGATCCAACGGTCGGATAAAAAGTTAAGGCCCTTTTTAGTTGTTATTCCGGTGTGGCGCGACAAGACCTCCTGTTCACCGAGTAGGGATTCCATAGATACTTTAAGGAAAACAGGCTCCGAAAACTACTGTAAATATTTGAGCGTGATGCAACGCACGGATCAAAAGTTATGGCCCTTTTCAGCTGTTATTCTAGTGTGGCAGAACAAGACCTCCTTTTCCTCGAGTAGGGATTCCATAGGTAGAACAAGGAAAACTAGCTTCAAAAACTACTATAAATATTTGAGCACGATCCAACGGTCGGATCAAAAGTTATGGCCCTTTTCAGCTGTTATTCTGATCTGGCACGACAAGACCTCTACTGCATTGTAGGGATTCCATAGGTACTTCAAGGAAAACGGGCTCTAGAAACTAGTGTAAAACTTTGAGCGCGATCCAACGGTCTGATCAAAATTTATGACCCTTTTTAGTTGTTATTAGGGTCTGGCACAACAAGACCTCCTCTTAGACTAGTAAGGATTCCATAGGTACTTCAAGGAAAACGGGCTCCAAAAACTAATGCAAGAATTTGAGCGCGATCCAACAGTCGGATTAAAAGTTATGGCTTTTTTCAGGTGTTATTCCGGTCTTGCGCGACAAGACCTCCTTTTCAACGAGTTGTAATTCCATTGGTATTTCAAGGAAAACAGGCCCCAGAAACTACTGCCAAACATTGAGCACGATCCAACGGTCGAATCAAAAGTTATGGCCCTTTTCGGTTGTTGTTAGGGTCTGGTGCGACAAGACCTCCACTTCACTAATTAGGGATTCCATAGGTACTTCATGGAAAACAGGCTCCGGAAACTAATGCAAGTATTTGAGCGCGATCCAACAGTCGAATCAAAACTTATGGCTTTTATCAGCTGTTATTACGATCTGGCGAGACAAGACCTCGTTTTCAACGAGTAGGAATTCCATAGGTATTGCAAGGAAAACAGGCTCCGGAAACTACTGTCAAACATTGAGCACGATCCAACAATCGAATCGAAAGTTATGGCCCTTTTTGGTTGTTGTTAGGGTCTGGCGCGACAAGACCTCCACTTCACTAATTAGGGATTCCATAGGTACTTCATGGAAAACGGGCTCTAGAAAATACAGTAAAACTTTGTGGGCGATCCAATGGCCAGATCAAACATTATGGCCCTTTTTAGCAGTTATTCCGGTCTGGCATGACAAGACCTCCTCTTCATCAAGTAGTGATTCCATAGGTACTTCAAGGAAAAAAAGCTCCAGAAACTACTGTAAAATTTTGAAGGCGATCCAACGGTCACTTAAAAAGTTAAAGGCCTTTTCAGCTGTTATTCCGGTCAGGCGCGAATAGACCTCCTCTCCACCGTGTAGGGATTCTATAGGTACATCAAGAAAAACAGGCTCTGGAAACTTCTGCAACTATTTGTGCGGGATCCAACGGTCGGATCAAAAGTTGTGGCTTTTTTCAGCTGTTTTTACGGTGTGGCGCAACAAGACTTCCTTCTCAACGAGTAGGGATTCTATAGGTAGTTCAAGGAAAACAGGCTCTGGAAACTATTGTAAAACTTTGAGGGCGATCCAACGGTCGCATAAAAAGTTGAGGCCCTTTTTAGCTGTTATTCAGGTCAGGCGTGAAAAGACCTCCTCTCCACCGTGTAGGGATTCCGTAGGTACGTCAAGGAAAATGGGCTCAGGAAACTTCTGCAAATATTTGAGCGGGATCCAACTGTCGGATCAAAAGTTATGGATTTTTTCAGCTGTTATTTCGGTCAGGCGCGAAAAGACCTCCTTTTCAACGAGTAGGGATACCATCGGTTGTACAAAAAAAACGGGCTGTGGAAACTACTGTAAATATTTGAGCGCGATCCAATGATCAGATAAAAAGTCATTGCCCTTTTCAGCTGTTATTCCGGTTTGGAGCGACAAGACCTCCTTTTCAACGAGTAAGGATTCTATACGTACTTCAAGGAAAACAGGCTCCGGAAACTACTGTAAAACTTTGAGCGCTATCCAACGGTCGGATCAAACATTATGACACTTTTCAGCTGTTATTTCAGTCAGGCGTGAAAAGACCTCTTCTTCAACGAGTAGGGATACCGTCGGTTGTACAAGAAAAATGGGCTGCGAAAACTACTGTAAATATTTGAGCGCGATCCAACAGTCGGATCAAAAGTCATTGCCCTTTTCAGCTGTTATTCTGGTCTGGCGTGACAAGACCTCCTTTTCAACTAGTAGGGATTCCATAGGTACTTCAAGGAAAATGGGCTCCGAAAACTACTGTAAAACTTTGAGGCGGTCCAACGGTCGGATCAAACATTATGGTACTTTTCAGCTGTTATTCTAGTCTAGCGTGACAAGACCTCCTCTTCACCAAGTAGGGATTCCAACGGTAGTACAAGGAAAACGGGATGCTGAAACTATTATAAATATTTGAGCGCGATCCAAAAGTCAGATTAAAAGTTATGGCCCCTTTCAACTGTTATTCTGGTCTGGCACGACATGACCTCCTTTTCAATGAGTAGGGATTCCATAGGTACTTTAAGAAAAACGGGCTCTGGAAACTACTGTAAAACTTTGAGCGCGATCCAACGGTCGGATCAAAGATTTTGCCACTTTTCAGCTGTTATTCAGATCAGGCGCGAAAAGACCTCATCTCCACTATGTAGGGATTCCATAGGTATGTCAAGGAAAATGGGCTTCGTAAACTTCTGCAAATATTTGAGCACGATACAACTGTCGGATCAAAAGTTATGGATTGTTTCAGTTGTTATTCCGGTTTGGAGCGACAAGACCTCCTTTTCAACGAGTAAGGATTCCATAAGTACTTCAAGGAAAACAGGCTCTGGAAACTACTGTAAAACTTTGAGCGCTATCCAACAGTCGGATCAAACATTATGGCACTTTTCAGCTGTTATTCCAGTCTGGCGTGACAAGACCTCCTCTTCACTGAGTAGGGATTCCATTGGTAGTACATGGAAAACGGGCTGCGGAAACTACTGTAAATATTTGAGCGCGATCCAAAGGTCAGATCAAAAGTTATGGCCCCTTTCAACTGTTATTCCGGTCTGGCACGACAAGACCTCCTTTTCAATGAGTAGGGATTTCATAGGTACTTCAAGGAAAACGGGCTTCGGAAACTACTGTAAAACTTTGAGCGCGATCCAACGGTCAGATCATACATTATGACACTTTTCAGCTGTTATTTCAGTCTGGCATGACAAGACCTCCTCTTCACCGAGTAGGGATTCCATAAGTAGTATAAGGAAAACGGGCTCCGGAAACTACTGCAAATATTTGGGCGCGATCCAAAGCTCGGATCAAAAGTTATGGCTTTTTTCAGCTGTTATTCTAGTTAGGAGCTACAAGACCTCCTTTTCAACGAGTAGGGAATTCCGTAGGTATATCAAGGAAAACGGCGTCCGGAAACTAGTGTAAAATTTTGAGAGAAATCCAATGGTCGCATAAAAAGTGAAGGCCATTTTCAACTGTTATTCCGGTCCTTTTCAATGAGTAAGGATTCCATAGGTAGTACAAGGAAAAGGGCTTCCGGAAACTACTGTAAATATTACAGCGCGATCCAACGGTCGGATCAAAAGTTATGGCCTTTTTCATCTGTAATTTTGGTATTGCGCGAACAGACCTCCTCTTCAACGAGTAGGGATTCCATAGGTACTTCAAGGAAATCAGGCTCCAGAAACTACTGCAAATATTTAGGCGCAATCCAAAGGACGGATCAAAAGTTATGGCTTTTTTCAGCTGTTATTCCGGTCTGGCTCGACAAGACCTCGTCTTCACTGAGTAGGGATTCCATAGGTATGTCTAAGAAAGCGAGCTTCGAAAACTACTGTACAAATTTGAGCGCGATCCGCCGGTCGGATCAAAAGTTATGGCAATTTTAAGCTGTTATTTCGCTCTCGCGCGACAAGACCTCCTTTTCACCGAGTAGGGATTCCATAGGTAGTACACAGAATACAGGCTTCAGAAACAACTGTAAATATTTGAGCGCGATCCAACTGTCCGATCACAAGTTATGGCCCTTTTCAGCAATTATTCCGGTCTGGCGCGACAAGACCTCGTCTTCTCCGAGTAGGGATTCCATAGGTACGTCAAGGAAAGGGGGCTCCGGAAACTACTGTTAATATTTGAGCGCGATTCAACGGTTGGATCAAAAGTTATGGTCATTTTCAGTTGTTATTCCGGTCTGGAGCGACAAAACCTTCTCTTCACAAAGTAGGGATTCCATAGGTAGTACAAGGAAAACGGGCTTCAAAAACAACTGTAAATCTTTGAGCGCGATCCAACAGTCCGATCACAAGTTATGGTCCTTTTCAGTTGTTATTCCTGTCTGGCGTGACAAGACCTCGTCTTCACCGAGTAGGAATTCCATAGGCACGTCAACGAAAGCGAGCTCCAAAAACTACTGTAAAATTTTGAGCACGATCCAACGGTCGGATCAAAAGTTATGGCCATTTTCAGTTGTTATTCCGCTGCGGCGCGACAAGACCTCCTCTTTACCAAGTAGGGATTCCATAGGTAGTACACGGAATACGGGCTTCGAAAACAACAGTAAATATTTGACCACGATCCAATGGTCAGATCAAAAGTTACGGCCCTTTTCAGCTGTTATTCCAATCTGGCGCGACAAGACCTCCTCTTCACCGAGTAGGGATTCCATAAGTAGTACAAGGAAAACGGGCTTCGAAAACAACTGTAAATCTTTGAGCGCGATCCTACTGTCCGATCACAAGTTATGGCCCTTTTCAGCTATTATTCCGGTCTGACGCGACAAGACCTCGTCTTCATCGAGTAGGGATTCCATAGGTACATCAAAAAAAGCGGGCTCCGAAAACTACTGTAAAAATTTGAGCGCGATCCACCGGTCGGATCAAAAGTTATGGCCATTTTCAGCTGTTATTCGGCTATGGCGCGACAAGACCTCCTCGTCATCGAGTAAGGATTCCATAGGTAGTACACGGAATACAGGCTTCGAAAACAACTGTAAATATTTGAGCGCGATCCAACTATCCGATCACAAGTTATGGCCCTTTTCAGCAGTTATTCCGGTCTGGCGCGACAAGACCTCGTTTTCACCGAGTAGGGATTCCATAGGTACGTCAAGGAAAGGTGGCTCCGGAAGCTAATGTAAATATTTGAGCACGATACAACGGTTGGATCAAAAGTTATGGCCATTTTCAGTTGTTATTCCGGTCTGGTGCGACAAGACCTTCTCTTCACCGAATAAGGATTCTATATGTAATACAAGGAAAACGGGCTTCGGAAACTACTGTAAATATTTGAGCGCGATCCAACGGTCTGACCGAAAGTTTTGGCCCTTTTCACCTGTTATTCCGGTCTGGCTCGACAAGACCTCCTCTTTAACAGGTAGAAACTCCATAGGTACGTCAAGGAAAACGGGCTCCGGAAACTACTGTAAATATTTGAGCGCGATCCAACGGTCGGATCAAAAGTTATGGCCTTTTTCTGCTGTTATTCCGCTCTTGCGCGACAAGACCTTCTCTTCATCGAGTAGGGATTCCATGGGTAGTACACGAAAAACGGGCTTCGAAAACAACTGTATATATTTAAATGCGATCCAACTGTCCAATCACAAGTTATGGCCCTTTTCAGTTGTTATTCCGGTCTGGCACGACAAGACCTCGTCTTCACTGAGTAGGGATTCCATAAGTACGTCAAGGAAAGGGGGCTCCGGAAACCACTTTAAATATTTGAGCGCGACGCAACGGTCAGATCAAAAGTTATGCCTCTTTTCACCTATTATTCCTGTCTGGCGCAACAAGACCTCCTCTTCACCGAGTAGGGATTCCATAAGTAGTATAAGGAAAACGGGCTTTGAAAACAACTGTAAATCTTTGAGTGCGATCCTACTGTCCGATCACAAGTTATGGCCTTTTTCAGCTATTATTCCGGTCTGACGCGACAAGACCTCGTCTTCACCGAGTAGGGATTCCATAGGTACATCAAAAAAAGCGGGCTCCGAAAACTACTATAAAAATTTGAGCGCGATCCACCGGTCGGATCAAAAGTTATGGCCATTTTCAGCTGTTATTCGGCTATGGCGCGACAAGACCTCCTCGTCATCGAGTAAGGATTCCATAGGTAGTACACGGAATACAGGCTTCGAAAACAACTGTAAATATTTGAGCGCGATCCAACTATCCGATCACAAGTTATGGCCCTTTTCAGCAGTTATTCCGGTCTGGCGCGACAAGACCTCGTTTTCACCGAGTAGGGATTCCATAGGTACGTCAAGGAAAGGTGGCTCCGGAAGCTAATGTAAATATTTGAGCACGATACAACGGTTGGATCAAAAGTTATGGCCATTTTCAGTTGTTATTCCGGTCTGGTGCGACAAGACCTTCTCTTCACCGAATAAGGATTCTATATGTAATACAAGGAAAACGGGCTTCGGAAACTACTGTAAATATTTGAGCGCGATCCAACGGTCTGACCGAAAGTTTTGGCCCTTTTCACCTGTTATTCCGGTCTGGCTCGACAAGACCTCCTCTTTAACAGGTAGAAACTCCATAGGTACGTCAAGGAAAACGGGCTCCGGAAACTACTGTAAATATTTGAGCGCAATCCAACGGTCGGATCAAAAGTTATGGTCTTTTTCAGCTGTTACTTCGCTCTTGCGCGACAAGACCTCCTCTTCATCGAGTAGGGATTCTATAGGTAGTACACAAAAAACGAGCTTCGAAAACAACTGTATATATTTAAATGCGATCCAACTGTCCGATCACAAGTTATGGCCCTTTTCAGCTGTTGTTCTGGTCTGGCACGACAAGACCTCGTCTTCACTGAGTAGGGATTCCATAAGTACGTCAAGGAAAGGGGGCTCCGGAAACCACTTTAAATATTTGAGCGCGACGCAACAGTCGGATCAAAAGTTATGGCTCTTTTCAACCGTTATTCCTGTCTGGCGCGACAAGACCTCCTCTTCACCGAGTAGGGATTCCATAAGTAAGTCAAGGAAAGTGGGCTCCGGAAACTACAGTAAATATGTGAGTGTGATCCAACTGTCCGATCACAAGTTATGGCCCTTTTCAGCTGTTATTCCAGTTTGGTAGGACAAGACCTCGTCTTCACCGAGTAGGGATTCCATAGGTAGTACACGAAAAACAGGCTTTGAAAACAACTGTAAATATTTGAGCGTGATCCAACTGTCCAATCACAAGTTATGGCCCTTTTCAGCTGTTATTCTGGTCTGGCGCAACAAGACCTCGTCTTCACTGAGTAGGGATTTCATAAGTACGTCAAGGAAAGGTGGCTCCGGAAGCTAATGTAAATATTTGAGCACGATGCAACAGTCGGATCAAAAATTATGGCCATTATCAACTGTTATTCCGGTCTGGCGCGACAAGACCTTCTCTTCACCAAGAAGGGATTCCATAGGTAGTACAAGGAAAACGGGCTTCGAAAACTACTGTAAATATTTTAGCGCGACCAATAGTCTATCTAAAAGTTATGTCCCTTTTCAACTTTTATTCCGGTCTGGATTCCATAGGTACTTCAAGGAAAATAGGCTTCGGAAACTACTGTAAAACTTTGAGCGCGATCCAACGGTTGGATCAAAAGTTAACGTCCTTTTCAGCGGTTATTCCGGTGTGGCGCGACAAGACCTCCTCTTCACTGAGTATGGATTTTATATGTATTTCAAGGGAAACGGGCTCTAGAAACTACTATAAAAATTTAAGCGCAATTCAACGGTCGAATCAAAAGTTATAGCCATTTTTAGCTTTTATTCTGGTCTAACAAGACAAAACCTCCTCTTCAACAAGTAGGGATCCATAGGTACTTCAAGGAAAACGGGCTCTGGAAACTTCTGTAAATATTTGAGCGCGATCCAACGTTGGATCAAAAGTTATGGTCATTTTCAACTGTTATTCCGGTCTAGCGCGACAAGACCTCCTCTTCACCGAATAGGGATTCCATAGGTAGTACAAGGAAAACGGGCTTCGGAAACTACTATAAATATTTGAGCGCAATCCAACGGTCTGATCGAAAGTTGTGGCTCTTTTCAGCTTTTATTCCGGTTTGACGTGAAAAGACCTCCTCTTCAACAAGTAGGGATTCCATAGGTACTTCAAGGAAAATGGGCTCTGGAAACTACTATAAATTTTTCAACGCAATTCAATGGTCGGATCAAAAGTTATGGCCCTTTTTCACCTTTTTTTCTGGTCTAACGAGACAAAACCTCCTCTTCAACGAGTAGGGATTGCATAGGTACGTCAAGGAAAACGGGCTTCGGAAACTACTATAAATATTTCAGCGCTATTCAATGGTCGGATCAAAAGTTATGACCCTTTTCAGTTTTTAATCTGGTCTGCCGAGACAAGACCTCCTCTTCATCGAGTAGGGATTCTATAGATATTTCAAGGAAAATGAGCTCCCGAAACTACTGTTAAACTTCGAGTGAGATCCAACGGTCAGATCAAAAGTTCAATCCCTTTTCAGCTGTTATTCTGGTCTGGCGCGACAAGACCTCGTCTTCACTGAGTAGGGATTCCATGGGTACGTCAAGGAAAACGGGCTCCGGAAACTACTATCAATATTTGAACGCGAACCAACGGTTGGATCAAAAGTTACGGTTATTTTCAGCTGTTATTTCGGTCTGGCGCAACAAGACCTCCACTTCACCGAGTATGAATTCCATAGGTACTTCGAGGAAAACAGGCTCCGGAAACTACTGTAAAACTTTGAGCGCGATCCAACGGTCGGATCACAAGTTATGGCCCTTTCAGCTTTTATTCCAGTCTGGCAAGACAAGACCTCCTCTTCAACGAGTAGTGATTCCATACGAACTTCAAGGAAAACGGGCTCCGAAAACTACTGTAAAACTTGGAGCGCGATCCAACGGTCGGATCAAAAGTTAAAGCCCTTTTCAGCTGTTATTCAGGTCTGGCTCGACAAGACCTCTTCTTCACCGAGTAAGGATTCCATAGGTACTTCAAGGAAAACGAGCTCCGGAAACTAATGGAAAACTTCGAGCGCCATCCAACTGTGAATTCAAAAGTTAAATCCCTTTTCAGCTGTTATTCCGGTCTGGCGCAACAAGACCTCCTCTTCACCGAGTAGGGATTCCATAGGTAGTACAAGGAAAACGGGCTTCGGAAACAACTGTAAATATTTGAGCGCGATCCAACGGTCGGATCAAAAGTTATGGCCCTTTTCAGCTGTTATTCCGATCTCGCGCGACAAGACCTCTTCTTCACTGAGTAGGGATTCCATAGGTATGTCAAGGAAAATGGTCTCCGGAAACTAATGTAAATATTTGAGCGCAATCCAACAGTCGGATCAAAAGTTATGGCCATTGTCAGCTATTATTCCGGTCTGACGTGACAAGACCTCCACTTCACCGAGTATGGATTCCATAGGTGCTTCCAGGAAAACGGGTTCCGGAAACTACTGTAAATTTTTTAGCGCGATCCAAGAGTCGGATCAAAAGTTAAGGCTCTTTTCAAGAGTTATTCTATTTAAGCGCAACAAGACCTCTTCTTCAACGAGTAGGGATTCCATAGGTAGTTCAAGTAAAACGGGCTCCGGAAACTATTGTAAAACTTGGAGCGCGATCCAACGATTGGATCAAAAATTAACGCCCTTTTCAGCGGTTATTCCGGTCTGGCGCGACAAGACCTCCTCTCACTGAGTATGGATTCCATATGTATTTCAAGGAAAACAGGCTCCGAAAACTACTGTAAAACTTCGTTCGCGATACAACGGTCGGATCAAAAGTTAAAGCCCTTTTCAGTTGTTATTCCGGTTTTCCGCAACAAGATCTCCTCTTCACCGAGTAGGGATTCCATATGTACTTCATGGAAAACGAGCTCCGGAAACTACTGAAAATATTTGAGCGCGATCCAATAGTGGGATCAAAAGTTTTAGCCCTTTTCAGCTGTTATTCCGGTCTGGTATGACAAGACCTCCTCTTCAACGAGTAGGGATTCCATAGGAACTCCAAGGAAAAGGGGCTCCGAGAACTACTATAAAATTTTGAGGCCAATCCAACGGTCAGATCAAAAGTTGTGGCCCTTTTCAGCTTTTATTCTAGTCTGGCACGACAATACCGCCTTTTCAATGAGTAGGGATTTTATAGCTACTTCAAGGTAAACGGGCTCCATAAACTACTGTAAAAATTTGAGCGCGATCCAATGGTTAGATCAAAAGTTAAAGCCTTTTTCAGTTGTTATTACGGTCTGGCACGACAACATCTCCTCTACACCGAGTAGGGATTCCATATGTACTTCAAGGAAAACGGGCTTCGGAAACTACTATAAATATTTCAGCGCTATTCAATGGTCGGATCAAAAGTTATGACCCTTTTCAGTTTTTATTCTCGTCTGCCGAGACAAGACCTCCTCTTCATCGAGTAGGGATTCTATAGATATTTCAAGGAAAATGAGCTCCCGAAACTACTGTTAAACTTCGAGTGAGATCCAACGATCAGATCAAAAGTTCAATCCCTTTTCAGCTGTTATTCTGGTCTGGCGCGACAAGACCTCGTCTTCACTGAGTAGGGATTCCATGGGTACGTCAAGGAAAACGGGCTCCGGAAACTACTATCAATATTTGAACGCGAACCAACGGTTGGATCAAAAGTTACGGTTATTTTCAGCTGTTATTTCGGTCTGGCGCAACAAGACCTCCACTTCACCGAGTATGAATTCCATAGGTACTTCGAGGAAAACAGGCTCCGGAAACTACTGTAAAACTTTGAGCGCGATCCAACGGTCGGATCACAAGTTATGGCCCTTTCAGCTTTTATTCCAGTCTGGCAAGACAAGACCTCCTCTTCAACGAGTAGTGATTCCATACGAACTTCAAGGAAAACGGGCTCCGAAAACTACTGTAAAACTTGGAGCGCGATCCAACGGTCGGATCAAAAGTTAAAGCCCTTTTCAGCTGTTATTCAGGTCTGGCTCGACAAGACCTCTTCTTCACCGAGTAAGGATTCCATAGGTACTTCAAGGAAAACGAGCTCCGGAAACTAATGGAAAACTTCGAGCGCCATCCAACTGTGAATTCAAAAGTTAAATCCCTTTTCAGCTGTTATTCCGGTCTGGCGCAACAAGACCTCCTCTTCACCGAGTAGGGATTCCATAGGTAGTACAAGGAAAACGGGCTTCGGAAACAACTGTAAATATTTGAGCGCGATCCAACGGTCGGATCAAAAATTAAGGCCCTTTTCAGCAGTTATTCCGGTTCGGAGCGACAAGACCTCCTCTTCAACGAGTAGGGATTCCATAGGTACTTGAAGGAAAACGGGCTCCGGAAACTACTATAAAACTTGGAGCGCAATCCAACAGTATGATCAAAAGTTATGGCCCTTTTAAGCTGTTATTCCGGTCTAGCGCGATAAGACCTCCTCTTAAACTAGTAGGGATTCCATAGGTACTTGAAGGAAAACGGGCTCTGGAAACTACTGTAAAACTTTGAGGGCAATCTAACGGTCGAATCAAAAGTTAAGGCCCTATTCAGCTCTTATTCCGGTCTGGCGTGACAAAACCTCCTCTTCAACGAGTAGGGATTCCATATGTATTTCAAGGAAAACGGCTCCGTAAACTACTGTAAAACTTTGCAGACGATGCAACGATCGGATCAAAAGTTATGGCCCTTTTCAGCTGTTATTCCGATCTGACGCGACAAGACCTCCTATGTACTTGAAGGAAAACGAGCTTTGAAAACTACTATAAAACTTTGAGCGTGATCCAACGGTCAGATCAAAAGTAATGGCCCTTTTCAGGTGTTGTTTCGGTCTTGTGCGATAAGACCTCCTTTTCACTGAGTAGGGATTTCATAGGTACTTCAAGGAAAACAGGCTCCAGAAACTATTTCAAAACTTTGAGAGGGATCCAATGGTCGAATCAAAAGTTATGGCCCTTTCAAGGTGTTATTCCGGCCTAGCGCGACAAGACCTCCTCTACAACGAGTAGGGATTCCATAGGTACTTTAAGGAAAACGAACTCCTGAAATTACTGTAAAACTTTGAGCGCGATCGAACGGTCGTATCAAAAGTTAAGGCCCTTTTCAGCTGTTATTCCGGTATGACCCTTTTCAGCTGTTATTCCGATCTAGCGCGACAAGACCTCCTCTTCATCGAGTAGGGAATTCCATAGGTACTTCAGGGAAAACGGGCTCCAGAAACTACTATAAATATTTGAGCCCGATCTAACGTTCGGATCCAAAGTTATGGCCTTTTTCAGCTGTTATTCCGGTGTGGCGCGACAAGACCTCCTTTTCAACGAGTAGGGATTCCGTAGCTACTTCAAGGGAAACGTGCTCCAGAAACTACTATAAAACTTTGAGCGGGATCCAATGGTCAGATCAAATGTTATAGCAATTTTTAGCTGTTATTTCGGTCTAGCATGACAAGACCTCCCCTTCACCGAGGAGGGATTTCATAGGTACTTGAAGGAAAATAGGCTCCGGAAACTACTGTAAAACTTTGAGGGCGATCCAATGGTCACTTAAAAATTTAAGGCCCTTTTCAGTTGTTATTCCGATCAGGCGCGAAAAGACCTTTTCAACGAGTAGGGATTCCATAGGTACTCCAAGGAAAACGGGCTCCAGAAGCTACGGTAAATATTTGAGCTCGATCCAACGGTCGGATCATAAGTTAAGGCCTTTTTCAGCTGTTATTCCTGTCTGGCGCAACAAGAGCTCCTTTTCAATGAGTAGGGATTCCATAGGTACTTCAAGGAAAACGGGCTCCGGAAACTACTGCAAATATTAGGCGCGATCCAACGGTCAGATCAAAAGTTATGATTTTTTTGAGCTGTTATTCCGGTCTGGCGTGACAAGACCTCCTCTTCACCGAGTAGGGAATTCCATTAGTACTTCAAGGAAACCGAGCTCTGGAAACTACTACAAATATTTGAGCGCGATCCAACGGTCGGATCAAAAGTTAAGGCCGTATTCAGCTGTTATTCTAGTTTGGCGCAACAAGACCTCCTTTTCAACGAGTAGGGATTCCATAGGTACTACAAGGAAAATAGGCTCCGGAAACAATTGTAAAGCTTTAAGGGCAATCTAAAAGTCGCATCAAAAGTTAAGGCCCTTTTCACATGTAAATATTTGAGCACGATCCAACAGTCGGATCAAAAGATATGGTCCTTTTCAGGTGTTATTCAGGTCTGGCGCGACAAGACCTCCTCTTCAACGAGTAGGGATTCCATAAGTACTTCAAGGAAAACGGGCTACGGAAACAAGTGTACTTACTAGAGCGCGATCTTACAGTCAAATCAAAAGTTATAGCCCTTTTCAGCTGTTACTCCGGTATGGCAAGACAAGACCTCCTCTTCAACGAATAGGGATTCCAAAGGTACTAGAAGGAAAACGGACTCCGAAAACAACTGGAAAACTTTGACTGCGATCCAACGGTCGGATCAAAAGTTATGGCCCTTTTCAGCTGTTATTCCGATGTGGGGCAACAAGACCTCCTCTTAAACTAGTAGGGATTCCATAGGTATGACACGACCAAAAGATTGATGTCTTCTCCCAAGTGCAGGAGTGTCGAAGTAATAAATAACCCGGCAAGACCGGGGTCGAACCACAGGGAGGTTTATTGTATAAATTATAGTTAACAACAACAC
>Ga0325411_1005211_pt1 | contig 14464 bp, 6 predicted proteins | sample PopdelMetagenome_13_FD_206181 | JGI IMG/M metagenome (GOLD analysis project Ga0325411, IMG submission 206181) | Populus deltoides microbial communities from Bellville, Georgia, United States - Xylem-PdIQD-R4 | ecosystem: Host-associated > Plants > Phyllosphere > Stem > Wood/Secondary xylem... | reverse complement strand
TTTTTTTTTTTTTTTTCTGGGTCATGTTATAAATTCCCTGGTTAAACTCTTTGATGATCGAGGTGCAATTTCATTTTCTGAATCTTGGTTAATTGAATCGCCCACTTCATATTATTTTGAGGGCTTCCGTAAATGAGCCTCTTCAAACAGGACTTGTTGCTATTGACTTAATGATCCATATAGGCATGGTCAGCGAGAATTAATTATTGGGGATCGGTAGACCGGTAAAACACCAGTAGCCACTGTTACGATTCTCAATTTACAAGGGCAAAATGTAATGTGTGTTTCGTAACTGCTTCAACGGATAGAGATGTGAGACAGGATTTCCTTGAGGCTGGACTCTTATATGTTCTTGTGTATTAGCTTCCTAGCTGAATGATAAGAGAAACATAACTCTCTTTAAATTCTATGAATTATTAAATGGTTGGAAGGTGCTGAGTGGGATTTTGTGAGGTGTGCTAACTAATATATTTCACATTTTCCATTATCTTGTTGTTGTTTTTTAAATGGAAATTAATTTGGAACTTTGGGATGAGTAGATACTTGGTTCCTGCTGATCTCACTGTTGGCCAATTTGTGTACGTGGTCCGGAAAAGGATCAAGCTCAGTCCAGAGAAGGCTATTTTCATCTTCGTGAAGAATATTCTACCACCTACTGGTGAGATAACATTTAATGTATATTTTGATTCAGAGCGTATGAACATTGCCTGTTTAACAGACTTTGTGATGTGAAAATTGGTTGCTTTGTCGCAGCTGCCATGATGTCAGCAATATACGAGGAAAACAAGGATGAAGATGGATTTCTTTACATGACATACAGCGGTGAAAACACATTTGGGGTCTATTGAAATGTCGCAATGACACGTGTGATCAAGCCACGCAAAAGAAATAAAAAAGGAAGAAGCTAGATTAGTTGTAAATTCTTTACTACTCCCTTGTTTGCTGCTGTCTCCAATTAAACACTGGTCTCTGACTTTTCTTTTTATCTTCGGATAATTGGCTGTCTATATTAAGTGAACTATTCTCCAATCTGTGTTCGTTATTTCAATCTGTGCTGAGTGGATGTCATGCTGTGGGTGATTAATGGCTGGTTGAGTTCGTTATGCATGTGCCTGACTGGTTATTTTGCATTGATGCATGGAACATGGTCGTTAGAAGATGGATGGATGGATGGATGGATGGATGAATGAATGAATGATGCCCTGGGAATTGTGGTTCGAATGATATCCATCTGCATTCCTTGTTCTGTCAAATCAAACCCAAAACGACTTTGCTTTGAGAGCTGATTCTATTGCAAACTGTCACCAAGACGTCATCTGGGCTCAATATATGGTAGTTTGGTTGGTTTGTCAGAAATTAAGTTACAAGGATGACATTTGACCGAATAACTAGAGATAAAGCTTATTTGAGTTTTAAAGAGTTCGAAGGGCATTTTTGCTTAGTGACCAGAAAGAAAAAAAAAAAAGAGAAATTTTCATCAATGTAAAAAGAAAAAGGATGTTATCGGCAAGGTTCAGAATAAAAAAGAATAAAAAAGATGAGGATAAAAGAGACAAGAGTCAGGGCATATCTCTTTGCAATTATTATTTTAAAAATATATAAATTCATTCCAAAACTATCTCCAAGATAGATTTATTTTTTGCCATTTTAACCACATATTTCTGTTCTTTTATTTTTTTATATATCCTTTCTGTTTTAGGGCACCAACCAAACACAACTCAATTAAACCTATTTGGATAAAGCCTAATTCTCTCTACAAACACAACTATAAACCTATCTCTTAATATATCCAAGAACCTTAATTATATAATAATTCTTTTTAAAAAAAATTCAATTTAGTACACATGAATTTAGGTGCCAATAGAATTTCAGTACTATTAAGTATTTGTAACAATTTTAATCACAATACAAAGATAAGAATTCAGATTTTTAATAGAGATGCAGACAAAACCATGATGAATATCCAACCCTTTAAATTCAAAATCTTTATAGGCATGGAAACTAGGCAAACAAACTGTTAATTTGACAAAAAGTAAATTTAAAGACGAGGAGCATAAACAATAAAAACTACAATAATTTTCAAGCTTGAAATACACATAAGAATCTCATAAAGAGAGAACATTAAGGGTTTAGGGCAAGAGACTAGATCGGGTTGTGAGTGAAATTAGCTGTAAGTGATGCAATTTTTTTTTTATGGGTTTAGATAAGCACTTCCTTCTTGTGTAGAAAAAAAAAAAAATTCTTTCAGGTCATAAGTTTTTATTTGTTGACTTCTTAACTTATAGGTGAGGGGACCTTAATGCTTTAGTTAAAAACTTATAGGTGAGGGGACCTTAATGCTTTAAGTTAAAAAATATAAAAGGAATGTGTATGATGAAAGAGTGTTTGTAGTGAATAATGTAAGTATGCTTGAGTGAGCCTAAATGAGCATATATACGATTGTCTTCAAGATCTTTATTTTGACATGGTATCTAGTGGTGTTTATATATACTAGAGATGGCATAACCTTACCTCTTGGAGAGCTTACTTGGTGGAGAGGGAAAAGTGATGGGAATATCTATTTCCTTGGAAAGTGGAGTACTTAGCATACCACACTTACCATTCGTGAATAGGTTGGCACTTGAGAGTAAGTCACTAGTTATAAGGTGGTATGCCTGAAAAGTTGGTGTAAAACAGGCTTAGGGTAGAAAGTTTGGCCTAAAATGTTTAATAAGAAATTATTTATTAGCGAGGAAGGGTGGTGCAGTGTGTGATGGGTGCTGCATGGCTCTAGGATGAAAGTATTTTGAAATGTGTGCTTGGGCAAGCAGGTTAAAAAAAGGTAAATAGCAGTAAGAGAAATAAAATAAAATTAATAAATAATCAAATAAATAAATAAAAATAGAAGATAAAGATAGGGGGAGAGTAGGGAAGAAAGAAGAGATAGTGAAAGGAGGGAAAAAAAGGAAAGAAAAGAGAGAGAGAGGGAGGAAAAAAAAGGCAAGAAAGGGATATGGATATTTTCATGAAGATATGAAGAAACACTATTATTTTCTATTTGAAAAATTCAAAAGACAATGGAGATATAATTTTTGAAAAATTATCTTATCTTCAACAATGCTTCATATGGATTTTTTCTTGTTTGTTCAAGTTGCTTCTTTTTCTTTACAAACTCTTAAAGGTATCCTTTGGAGATTAAACTTTTTATTTTTTTAGTGTATAACACTCCTCTGTGTTGTGCCTATGATCATGGTTAAAGATACATAACTTGAGGAGGTTTCTTGTGTTTGAACCACTTTTCATTGGTGGTGAGTATTACATGAAATCCTTTTCTTTAATGGTGGTCAATACCTCAACACGTGTGATGGTGAGAGGTGTTGTCAAGAGCTCGAAGAATGTTTGGCGATCATAAATGTGCCTTTTGGTGGTTCTTTTTGATGTTCTAATGAGAGACCAGTGGCGTTGTAGAGATTCTACCCTCTAGAGATATGGTGACTTTGCCCAGTCACACTGACTTTCTCTATTTTAATATAATTTTCCATTACTAGTTTTATGTTGATAAGTGTTTTTTCATGGAGAGTGTACATGCGTTCCTATAATAAGTAGTTATAGACTCTACTGATCAGGGCTTTAATGGTGATGAATTTGAGTAGATTTTCCATGCTTAATATTTTCTTGTTGAAACTTTAGAGATATGCCCCAGTAATTTCATCTCCTCATTATATAATAGTAAAGAGCTTGAATATGCTTTTTTTGAATTGGAATGCTGATACTTAAATAATAGATGAGTTTAATGTAGAGATTATAAAGGCTTAGGATAGAGCCAAGAGCAAAGGTTGTGATACCACACTCTAGCAGATCTACAAACATTATAGGATACAATCTTGAACATGAAATCGCTCTTTGTTGTAACTTGCTCGAAGATACTTCTTACATTTTATATATACTCTCTAGGATCTGTAAGGCTATTATAGTTGTCTATATTTGCTTTAGCAGCGACATAATCCTTAAATAGGTGTGTCATAACCTAATTTTTGACCTTCTATTTTTTTATATTTTAAAAAATAGAAAAAAGAAATTCAAAAATGGCCTTTTTAATAAATTCAGTTAATTTTAATTATTTTTTTTATTTTTGTCAAATTCATTTAATTTTTTAAAAATAATAAAAAATAATGATATGAAAAATAAAGAAGCTTAAAAGATAAAAACAAAATAACATAGTTGGGAGCAAAATTAAACAAATAATTGAGTTTAACAAGTCAAGGTTTGAGTCTGGAAAGTTTAGAAAAAACCATAAAATAGCTTAGGTTACAATTGAAAACTTGATTGGAGAAACGTACAAGAAATAAAGAGCTTAATTTGATTAAGATTAAAATAAATTAAAGACCTAGGTGTGAATTTGAAACAAATGGCCAAATTAGAAAAGTCAATTAGAGGTTTAATTGAAAAAAAAATGTAATATAGGAAAAAATTGATCAAAATTGCATAATTTTAGAAACCAACTACTAAAATGAAAAGTTGCCAAACTAGAAAAATCAATCAATTCAATTTAGAGATTGAATTGAAAGAAAACCCAAGATTTAAAACCCTAATTGAATAAACTTGAAAAAACCTAAAAGCCAGAGATTGTAATTAAAAGAAAAATATATTTTAGGGACTAATTGAATTGTTATCCAACTTTGTTTCGGTGCAATTATTTTCAGTCCAATTAAGCTAGTTTAATTTTTCAATCTAATCCAATTAAATCTTAATTTTATTTAATTCAGTCCAATTCTTTAATTGAATTAAATTAAGTAGTGCAATTAAATCAAACATTAAGCCTAAAAACTCAAATTCAAAATCTAGCCTTTCAATTCAAGAATTCTAGTTTCCAAATTGATTTGTTTTCATATCTCCTGGATAAACCCCTCAATCCTAAAAACCCAGCCAAGTTCATTCAAATTCATTCAACAATTAAAACTCAAATTCTTCTTTACAGTAAGCCATTAAAAACGTAAAATTTTCAGTTACAATCAACATTTGAATTTCCAGATTCTAAGCTTATAACTCCTACCTCCCTTTCCATAATAAAAGTCATAAGAACAACATAAAAAGACAAGAGGAGAACAGTAGAAAAACCACATTGTTATAGCCTTCAATTCATCATCCACCCCACTACCTTCCATCTTCTCTCAAAACCGCCTAGTTTTTCTCCAACCAAACTCATACAAAGAACAACATTGAAAAACATCATCTTTCTACCCCTTATGGTTTCTCCTAAGAAACATATTCAATTTTCACACACAACCTCTCAAGCCCCTATCAACAACATATAAAATTTCCCCAGCTTTAAACTACCACTACCTTCACCCAAACAAATTCTCCATTAACCGAGAAAAGAACAACCATAAAATCACCAAACCTCACCTAACCTAAAATAGACCATTAACCATATTAGACCTTGCCACACATTCCATAACCATAGCCAAACAATCATCCAATCATCTTTTCGCTAAAGAAATCATAATCATCAAACCATTACCCAACTATCAACCACCACATACCTGTTGTTTTCCTCTCCATAGCCACTATTGTCGATTCACTAAAACCAATCCCTCACTAAAAGTACCTATAAAAACCTTTCTTTACATAAAAAAACCCCATCATCTTTGACCTATCAACAACTTCCTCCTAAAATAGACTAACAACTACCAAATCTTTCACTTAACAACACCTCATACACATCCCCCCAAGGTTGTCAAAAATATTTTTTTTACACGACACGGAACATATAATATAAACTCGACTCGTAAAATCGAATCTTAAAATCGTAAAATCGGAAGTAAAATTTTTTATCTAAAAATCATAAAATCGCAAGTAAAATATTTTAACTAAAATCGTAAAATTGCAAGTAAAATATTTTAAACAATACAAATATCCAAACATCTTAAAATACATAATTCAAATAAAAGTAAAATAAACAATACAAATATCCAAATATCTTAAAATGCATAATTCAAATAAAAATTCATACATGTCCACAGTATTTCAATAACTAAAAGTTAACACACCTAAAACAAACAGTTTGTAGGTGTGTCATGTAAACTAAACACACACTCATTACCTTTGTCTCCCTCATTATTCCTAAAACAATCATCAAAATCATTACCATCTAAAAGATTATTACTGCTACTACTAGTACCAACACCGATATTAAGAACATTAGTGCTACTACTAGTACCAGGACCAACACTAATATTATCAACAATATTTAACTCCAAGCTCCTTGAATTATCTGGATTGACATCATTTTGAATCTCTAAATCATCTTCAGTTCCATGACACTCTATCCCAACATCATGAAGATTTTCTTCATCATCATTTTCATCTTCTTTACTGTTTTTCCTTCGTGTTGCACTATCAATGACACCAAGCAAATCAAAGTTGAATGAACCATCATGTTTCTCTCCCTCGGTTATCCAATCATCATCAGATGAGAGATGATCAAAAACTTCACCAAAATCATTAGCTTGCTTTTTGACTTGGTTATCATTTAATTTCAGATTGCACATTACAAATACCAAGTCAATTATTTTTTTTTGGTGCAAATGATTTCTTCATTGTATGAACCTATGTAAGCAATTTAAATTAATACCATATAAGATTCTTATAAAATATTAAAATATTAAAATTAAAAAGGAAAAAATTTCCATCTCAAATGCACTCTAGTTTCGCTCGCATCCAGATGAACTACAAGTCAAGCTTAGAACTTGAATTGTAAATTTTTGTAGCTCTGGACATTCATCCCCATAAGAATCCCACCATTTGGCTGGAGTCTTTTTATCCCTTGTTATCTTGGCAGCCTCAATACCAAACAACCCACTTGCATCCTTGACTGAATCAAGTTGCAAGTTAATTTTACACCTTTCACTTGTATCGGGCACCATCCTTTCTAAGCATTAATATAATCCAATTTTAATGTTGGCATTAACTTTAAAATTAGAATTATAATGATAATGAGGATTCAAATAATATGCTGCTGCATGTAAAGGTCTGTGAAGTTGAAGTTCCCATTTTACATCAATGATATTCCATTTAGGCATATAACTACAAAATAAAAATAAGAATATTATCATCAACATTACATGACCTAGCTGATAAACATTATAATCAACTGATAGTAGTAAATAAATAATTAGCAAGTTATATAATCAATATCTTTTTTTTACAGAACCAAAATTCACTTGTATCTTCTCTTTTGCTTGATCCATTGATTTATATATGAAACCCATAACTAGTTTCTCTTCTGAATCAACTAATCGAAGAACTTTTATCAGAGGATATGCTGCCTTAATACATGTAGTAACATCATGCCAAAACTTGATGTCCAAAACATAACTTTGAATTCGCTTCCTTTCTTCTATAAAAGTACATTGGATGGAAGTAAACATTGTCATCAACTGTATCTTACAATTACTCAAACATCCAAGAGTTAAGTATGCAGTAGCGAATCTAGTGGCAGCAGGCCTAATCAAATCCTTTCCTTTTGTAAAATGTCTGAGCATGGAAATGAGAATAGTTCTTGAATATATGTATGGGGTGATTCTCCTCCCATTAGCAATAGTTACTCGATGGACCTCTAGTTTCTTCTCAAAATCTTCCAATATCAAGTCAATACAATGGGCAGCACATGGTGTCCAAAACAATCCTTTTCTTTTTTCCATCAACAATTGCCCCGCTGCCTTATAATTTGCAGCATTGTCAGTGACTACTTGCACCACATTTTCCTTTCCAATCCTCTTCACAATAACATCCAACATCTCAAATACTTTATCAGCAGTCTTGGATATATTAGAGGTATCAACAGATGATAAAAAAAATTGTCCCTTTAGGACTATTAACCAAAAAGTTGCAAATAGAACGCCTTTTCTTATCAGTCCATCCATCAGACATTATTGAGCAACCTGTTTTTTTTTCCATTCTAACTTGGACTACTCAAGCAAGTTGATCGTGTGATCTACTTCTTGCTTCAAATACTTCTCTCTAATATCATGGTAGGATGGAGGCTTAAAACCTGGCCTATGCTTTGCAACCAATTCAAGTGCCTTAACAAATTCAGGGTTTTTCACACAGTTAAATGGAATTGTATTGATATAGAAAAATCTTGCAATTTGTCGACACGCTTATTCTTTAAGATCCTTTTTTAGCAGCTGATTGATGGTGGTTTGTGTACTTCCACTCCCACTCGCTACTGTCTTTCCTTTGTCCACTGAGGTAATTTCATTCCCTTCATCATTATCTTCATCTTTTCCAATATATTGGAAAGCCTTTCTTTTCTTCTCAGATGCTTCTTGATTTTTCACCAGAACATTTAAAATTATCTTCTTTACATCTTCTAGTACTTGCTGGCATGGCTCAACATCCTTTCGAGTGCACGCTAAATGATGCTTGAAACGGTAAATGCCTCCACTAATAATTTTCTGACAAAACTTGCACTGCACTCCTTTTGAATTCTTGTCAACATCTATACCATATTGCCATCCCACGTCCAGTCTATTGCCACTTGTAGTTTTTTTAGATGCCATGTATCCTACAGTTCAAGAATCATTTGTTTCTTGCAGTTCAATCATTTGTTTAAGAATTACAAATATACATGTTGTATCCTACAGTTCAATACATTTTTTTATGGGAAACTATTCTAGTGAGACAAAAAAGACAAATATTCTAGTACCCTACAATTCAGCACAGATTGTAAATCAACAAGGGATACAATAAGGCTTTTTGAAGGTTATCAAAACCGCTCTTGCTATAATGTTCGACATAATTAAGATTATACATTCACACACCACTCTTATGGGGAAAATTCAAGCAAAGTCTTGACGCCAATTAATAAATCATTCATACTTAAGCAGATGGTCACAACAAGAATACAAGCTGTATGGATGTCATTTAAAGCTGGAAAGAATATAGTGCAAACCAAATATCACTAAATCAAAGCCTAAACAATGCTGCACACGAAATTATTAGCAGCAGCAGTGCAACACCACTCCCCCTTCGAAAAAATACCAAGAAGCAAACCACTTAATTGTAGAATACCCAGAAGACAAACATAAATTCACAGCATACCCAGATCATTTTTTGTCTCTAATCACCACCATTAGACAGAAAAAAAAAGCTTGGGATTGGGAATCAATTCTTACCTTTGTCTTGCCAAGAACGGTTCGAATTGGGGGGAAAGTGATTTCTTAATTTGCTTGGGAAAGAGGAAAGGGGAAAGGGAGTCAGGGAGAGTGTGAGACAGGGAGGGGATGATTGGACGAAGTCTGGAGTCAGGAAGAGTGTGAGACAGGGACAAAGTCACCGGTGGGGTGAGCGTGGTGTCCTGGTCGGGTGGGAATTGGGAAAGAACATAGATTAGTGCATTGAGTCAAAATTTTTTGCATTTCTAATTTTGCATTCGGTGACATTTTGGTTAACTCGTGAAAACATAACGTTTTTAACATTTTTGCGAGTTGACCCGGTTTTATGTGGTTTTGACCTGGTTTTATGCGATTTTAATGCTTTTGAGTTTTGCCCCCATTTCTACACGTTTTATGGGTTTTAACAACCATGTCTCCCCTCCTTTCAGCAGTTTCCTAAAATAAAAGGTCTTAAGTCACCAACAAAGAAAAATCCCAAATCAATTTGATTTCAATTGAGTTTTATTTATTTTTTATTTTTTTTCTAATCTTGCAGGTTTTGTAATTAGAAACCTAAGATACACATTTGTTATAACTTCATAAATCAACAAGACAATGTGTGAGAGGCACACATGTCACTTGGCCTAATTGGATTTTCGAACAATTCTTCTTGGTGTTCTTCCTCCGCAAAGGTTGATTTCGAATCCAAGATGGATATGTTGTTATTTATGAGTTTATGCTAATATTTTTTTTTATGCACGGGTTTGATTCATGTATGTGTGAGTCCAAATATTATTAATAACAATATTCTCATAAAATGATAATAAGAATAATAATAACAAAGGATACATAAAAAATGATGATTTCTTTATGCAAATTTGTTGGTGAATGTTATGTAATATTTTGGGTTGGGTTAGCATGATCCTATCAAGCTATATTGAGTAAAAATAATGGCATCTGGGTTTTTTTTGAAAACTAAGTAAAATGTCCTTTTTATAATTTAAAAAAGGCTATATGACAAGTCTCGTTTATTTAAAGGGATCAATGTCAAAGTTTTTATGAAAGACAAGTCTTTTTTCAGGGATCAATGTTAATTTTTTTAGCAAAAGGACTAAATTAACAAGTCTCCTTTATAAAGGCTTGATGTCAAAATTTTCACAAATGGCTTAATTAACAGTCTCTTATTTTTAGAGATTGATGCCAATTTTTTTTTTTTGTAAATAATCAGAAATAAAATATAAATCATAAATAAGCTAAAAATAGTTAGGAAATCTAATAGCAATTAAAATATAAATTTATGAGAAAAATACATAATAAATGTAACCTTTCATTTGAAAGTATGAGGTAAAGGTGACATTAATCTTCCCTTAAACATAATTAACCCTTTATTTGAATCTCTAAAACCAATACTAATTTTTAAAACTCATAGTTTCCTTTAATAACTAGGTGGCAATTACAGTTTCCCACTTATATTTTTCCATTTTATTTTAAATAGTCCCAGTTGACATCATGGAGTGATAAGGGGAATGTGCACCACTCTATCACATTAAAGTTTCTTCCATACGACGAGAATGGTGTTTAGGAGCTAGTGCAATCTCGTGGATATCATGTCTAGATTTTTTTTATAACGAGGGGCATGTGAATAAGATTAAGTCTCAGAAGAAGATTGATGGAGATAGCCGTACTAGTGTCTAGGGTATGTTGAGGAGTGTGGGCTCCATTTGAGAGTTGAAGTATTATGTCTTCTTGATATGTTGTTTTGTCTTATTTTTCATGGAATTGAAATTGTCTCTATACACCTCGTGCTTGTAATGGAGTTGTATATTGATTTTTCTATTGATGAAATGAAAAAGGTACGCAACTATTCTTGTATGGATATGCAAATGTTATTGTGCATTTGCATTTGTTAGGGGAGTTGCAAGAGACCTAAGGGAACTGGAGTCCATATGGTAGGGAGATTAATTACTTTCCCTTGTTTTAGGGTTTTGTCAACCATGAACAATATTTTTGATGAAGAGTGAAAGAGAATGAACTAGTTTTTTGTTATGTTTACCACAAACAACACAACTGATAAAGTAGTGAAAAACTTCAGACATATTAAGCTTTCTTCAGCATAGTACTTAGTTGGTGACTGACCTGTAAAACAAGTCCCTTATTAGGACAAAGAGCCCTTTGATTCTTAAGCTAACAAATAGAAGAAGAATGTGTGTGTAGAAAAAGTGTTGTAGTGAATAATATAAGTATGCTTGAGTGAGCTTAAGTTATCATGTTTAGGCCTGAGTGGCTTATCTTTAAGACATCCATTCCTACATAGTATCCCGTGGCATTTATAAATACCAGAGGTGACATAAGCTTACCTTGTGGATAACTTATTTGGTTGAGAGGGAAAATTCATGGGGAATACCTGTTTCCCTAGAAAGTTGAGTACTTGGTTAAAATGCCATACTTACCATTGATGGATAAATTAATGCTAAAGAGTATGTCAAATAATAATAAGGGTGGCAATCGAGAAAGGTTTGTACAAAGTCAGGCTTAGGGAGGAAACGTTGGTATAAGAAGTTTAGTGAGAAATTGTTTATTGGCGAGAGAAGGTGGTGTGTGGTGTGTGACGAGTGATACATGTTTGGGTTAAAAATATTTGGAAATGCATGCCTAATAAGTAGGCTAAAAAGTAGGGGGATAGTTGTGAGAAAAATAAAATAATAAATAAAAAGAAAAGAGAGGGAGGAGGGAGAAAGGAGAAAGTAATAATGGAAAAGATAAGGGAGAGAAAGAGGAGAGGGAGGAGAGAATGAGTGGGGCAGCTTAATTAGGCTGTTAAGGTTACAGGCCAGACCGAGCTACAAAGATTGAAGCCTGGACCTGGGTTGTTGATTTTTTTATATATTATTCTACCTTAAGGAGTGAGGTTGTTAGTTGGTACCTTTTGACCTACATGGACATTGTTTTTAAAATTATTTTATTCAATATTCATTTTTTTTCCATCAAATTAGATTTAATTTTGTATGTAAGTTTTGAGTTAAGGTTTTAGATATGAGTATGCTAAACTATAATATGAAATATATTGGATTACGTTAAAAAATAAAATAAACGATTCATGATAATTGAGAAATGTTTTCTTTTTTTTTTGGCTGAGGGAGTGAGACAAGGTTGGGAATGTTGATTTAGAACACTTTAAAATATTTAGGACTAAAATGAAAATTTTGTCAAACTTTGGGAGTGTCATGCCCCTCTAGACTCTAGTTATGCTTAATTATATACGAGTCATGGATGAAAAAGGAAGCAGAGTTTCCATTACATAAAAATTGGCGGAGAAGCAAGAAATGAGGGAAAAGAGATGGAAAAATTAACATTTACATGATTTGAGGACTAGTTGAGTGACGACAACATAAGGTTGATGAGTAGAGGAATCAATGGCTTGAATTGATGTGGTGTGAGAAATGCCTTAGCTAGTGCTTGAAATGCATAGACAAGTGAACACTCACACCTTTACATAGTGACCTTAAAAAGAACTTGAAAGAAATATCTAAACAAGGTGAAAATATTATAGATAGATACTCCATCATCGTTCTAAGGTGCTTGAATTATGATATACAATAAAAAATTTCCATGGCTTTTTATTTGGTAAGACAAGACAAGTTTTGAGATTGATCCACACTTTTCCTTACTCTAATTATGCATTGATATGTAAATAAAGAAAAAAACATGTGATATGACTATAATTCAATCGTATAATAAAAAATTTAACATATTTTATCGACATAATACTGTCAATTTTTACTTATCACTGATAGTGTCGATTATAAAGTCTAGTGATTTGGAAGGGCCTGTTTAAAATATGTTTGATCTCCTCTCTCAAGGCTCTACAATTCTCAATGAAGTGACCATAACTTCTATGAAAAAAAATAAGAATCTCCTTCTTTCCCTTTTCTAGCTAACCTAGCAGGCCAATCAACACCTAACATATTCGTAATGACCTCAAATTTTTTGTTATAGAAACATTAAATGGTGTGTGCCTTCTTTTTTCCTCTAATTAAACACTTTTAACATGAAGACCAAGAATCTGACCTTTTTAAGAATCCCTTCTCCAACTTTTTTCCTCTCTTCCTCTCTATCCTGCTCAAGCAACGACCTAGAGCTATAATGATTTCTAAATATTTCATCATATGGCCTCTTTGACATTTCTATAACTTCCTGAAAATGATTATACCTCCTGATTTTGCTCTTAAACTCTTACATGGATCTAGGCTCCTCTAAAGCTAGAGATCTTTTAAATTCCTCACTACAAACTACTTTCATCAAGCTTGAAACAATTGTTGCTGATTAGTACTTAAAAGTGCATTTTTATCAAGGTTTTTATATCATCATTTTGCACTTGAAGTATCAATAATTCCTTAACTAAAGCATGTTTTATAATAACATATCTAATAATATAAGATACCTTTAATTTATGGTAAGTGTTCATCTTAAATGCAGGCCTATCATATAAATGAAAGAATTGATTGATGAGTTGAAGTACTGAAATTGAAAGGACAGAGAGATGGCCAAACTTAGAAAAGAGACATTGGTGCAGTCCAAACTGGAACATTGTTCGGTAATCGGGTCATATCTGGAGCTGTAGATCTCGAATTTAGGTCTACTTTATATGGATGGAAAGGTAAGACATAGGCCTACAACTTTCATACGGAGCCCAAGATTTAAAAAGGTCATTTTCAAGTCCAAATTGTAGCAACAACGAAGAAGTCTGAATCTATCCTGCAGCCAGACACTGTTCAGTGTTCAGCCCATATCTCGAGTTCTAGAAGTCCAAATGATCTCAACGTTTTACCATAGAAAGATGAGACAATTTCCTAGAACTTTCATGATTGAAGTCTGTTCAAATTATGACGTTATCAATGACGTTTTTGGCAGACAAGAAGATAAGAATTGTCATCAAGTTAAGATGTGGCCACCCATTCATCAATTAGTCAACAAATCAATAGTTTTGAATTTTGGCCTATAAAAGGAGGAATTTGCCATGTATTTAGGCATCTTGGTGTTCAGATCAAGATCATGCTCTTGCTCTCTCTTTTATAATACTTAAGTTTTGTTTATATTAATCTCTTGTTTATGCCTTTCATTTCCTTTTCTTTACTTAGTTAACTTCTTTCTCATTTATGTTCTTATCTTGTTTATTTATGTTTCTTTCTTTCATTATGTGTAGCTAAGTTAATTATGTCAAGGTGAAAAGGGTACACTAATGGTGTAAGAATAAGTATAATATAAACTTAACATGGACCTTAATGTTGGATACTAACATGCTTTATATTTGTTATACTTTGCTTGTT
>Ga0325411_1005209_pt1 | contig 14467 bp, 12 predicted proteins | sample PopdelMetagenome_13_FD_206181 | JGI IMG/M metagenome (GOLD analysis project Ga0325411, IMG submission 206181) | Populus deltoides microbial communities from Bellville, Georgia, United States - Xylem-PdIQD-R4 | ecosystem: Host-associated > Plants > Phyllosphere > Stem > Wood/Secondary xylem... | reverse complement strand
GATATCATTGTTTATTCAGGTTGGCAAAAGCTGTTAGCTTAACGCGTTTCACTTTGATACAGGAAACCCCCCTTGTTATTGAGTGCTTTGATTTCAACAGCAGTGGAAATCATGTGCTAATTGGGTAATTGTTTTCCCTTTGGCTTTTATTATATTTCTTACTTTTTTATCGTGTTAACAGAATTTAGTGGTTGGCACCAATATTAATACATTTTTATTTATTTATGTCCTTAGTAAGCTTCAGAAATCAGTGGCAGACCTGGAAACTCTTCACAAAGAAAAAAATGGTGCTAATTTCGTTACACCGTCCAGCCATGTTCGTGAGAAGGTGTCAATACTTTCTATGCATACAATCTAATGTACAATTTTATTGTCTTTGCTAATTGCTCCTAGCGTAATAGGTGCTGAAGGGTCAGCTGTTTGTGGATCGATTTTTGGAGAAGGAACAGTACAGTTTTCTGGATTATATTTCGAGTGGCTTTGAGCTAAATTTTATGGTTGCTGTTGACTTTACGGGTAAATAACCTTTGGTTGTCTTGATTTTGATAACTTTTTATTTCCCTCACCTCTTTCCTCTCTAGTTTGATATCAGTTTCATGCATTGGATAATTGTTTTTTCAGCTTCAAATGGAAATCCTCGAAATCCAGATTCCTTGCACTACATAGATCCTTCAGGCCGGTTGAATTCTTACCAGCAGGTAAGGCTCCGGTATTTTGTTGCTCTTACGACGGGTGGTAGTTATTCTCTAGAGATTTTATAATTGAGATATATTAGAATGATAACAATACATTGTAATGTACACTTAGTTGGCCTACTGACATGTTTTTGAACTGTTCGATCATTCAAGATGTTCCCACTCTTGGAATTCTTCTCGATAAGACCACTTCGCACTCTTCACCAATACATTCACCTGAAAGACTTCTGTCTATAGGGGAATCAGGATTATTAAAACCAAACAGAACGACCGCAACTTATTGAATGGAAATAATATGAATAATGCAAGTAAGTGCATAGAGACTTCACCACCAAAAAAATAGTGGATTACAGAGCAGTTAAGAACATGGTCAAAAACTCTACTTTCATTATTTTGTTCTTGTATATTCAGTTTTTCAACGCAAAATGGAGCAGAAAACAAACTTTTAAGTGGGTGTAGAATGAGCTTTTATTCTTGTTTTTTGGACTTCCCTTTGCTATTTAGAAGAAAATATAGTTCATCAATGAATTGGCTGCTAAGCTGATCGACAATTATCTGCAGGCTATAATGGAAGTAGGGCAGGTCATACAATTTTATGATTCTGATAGGCGTTTTCCTGCTTGGGGCTTTGGAGGAAAGACACCTGCTGGAACAGTATCTCATTGTTTCAACTTGAATGGCAGTGCAAGCTTTGAGGTAGGAAGATAATTGCAATGCTTGATTATTCTTACCGTTATTGAGTTGGATTGCATATATAAGTTCGTTTCTCCAAAGCTAACACAAGATTTCCTTTTTCTTGTTTAATTTGTCAAAGTTTTAATGATATTCGGTAAATATTTGTTAACTCTTTGCTTTTCCATTCAATAGTTTTTTATTTTTGCATGCTAATGTTCTTTTCCTTATCATTCCTAAGCTTAATTCTTATTAAATTTTACCAGCTCATTATCATTTAGACAGTCAGTGGTAGATAGAGTTGCTCATTGCCTGGAACCTTTTTATCAATGGTCCCCCCTCCTTTCGGGAAATAATTCCATATAGGCCCATGAATTGGTATATTTACTATAATCAGCTATTTCATGAGCCCTTTAAAGAACAATTGAGTTCTTTATTTAACAGGTCGAGGGCGTTGACGGCATCATGGCTGCTTATGCAACTGCTCTACACAATGTTTCTCTTTCTGGACCCACTTTATTTGGCCCGGTGATCAACACAGCAGCACAAATTGCTGGTCAGTCTGTCTCAAACAACAATGGCAAGTATCTTGTCTTGCTCATTATAACGGTAAAGTGAACTACAACCGTGTTTCCCTTTTCTCCTGTTTGCCTTTATGTTTGTAATAAATAAGTTGTCACCTTTCCTAGGATGGAGTTATCACAGATATGCAAGAAACTAAAGATTCTTTGGTGAGGGCATCTGATCTTCCTCTATCAATTCTTATAGTTGGAGTAGGAGGTGCAGACTTTACACAGATGGAGGTGTGCTTTTCTTCAGTAATCTTTACACCAAGCTATAAATTTGCTTTTTTTGTAGAACAATTTTGAACATTCGGCAGAGACCACTCATCTGCACCGATTAGAAATCTCAACATCGAAACGAAAATGCTCTAAATCTTGTTCCTTTGCAGATCCTTGATGCTGATAACGGAGAACGATTACAGAGTTCTACCGGTCGGGTGGCTACACGAGATATTGTACAGTTTGTCCCTATGCGAGAAGTGAACAGTGAGTATAATTGATGCCACCTTTTTTTTTTATCCCTGAAAACTTATTTGAATGAACCAAAAGCTGGTAAAGCTTTGTCGTCTTTATGGGACAGGCTGACAAATTAAAGTAAGGTCTAAATTGTTGGAAATTAAAGTTGGGTGGCTGAATGCAATTCATTGCGGCCTTCGTTTATAAATACTATTGGATAGTGGTAGACAATATTTAGAAACCATAATTTGCAGTTCGTAGTGAGATGCTGTCTGTCTGGTGGATAAAGATCATATAATTAACAGCACAAAATCGCTTTTGAAGTGTCAAAGAAAGGCCATATTGTTGAACTGCGCATGGAGGCACACACTCAAACTGACTAGCCACTCTTACACATACCTTATTTATTGAGAGTCTGCTCGTAACATAGCTGACATCTTGTATATCCTGATGTCTGAGGGAATACTTTGCTTCTATCTCTTATAAGCTGAGTGCTCCTGTTTGACATAGTCGAGTCTTTCATTCATGCTTGAATGCAAGTGACCGTTAGCAATTTCTTCTCTTAGACTATAGGGTTCAAAAGGTGGTGCTACTAATTTACTTCTGTGTATTCTCTTTATTCTTGAAATCTCAACTAATATGTTCATTGTGCTTTGAGCAGGTGGACAGATTTCTGTCGTCCAAGCTCTTTTGGAAGAGCTGCCTGGACAGTTTTTGACCTATTTCAGGTCTAGAGATATCAAACCACATGCTCGTCATGTTTGCTAGAGAGCCTTCTTCTCAAGAATCATGTCAAAATCCCTCAAATATTGCACATATCGATCGGGCGTAAACCGAAGGTTGTTCGTGTTAAGAAATATGTATTAGGAAATTAGGAAAAAAATATCGTTCTTTTTTTCAGATTTTAGCCCTTTTTAATTTTTTTCCCACATTATTTCTACACCATAATACATGTTCCTAAATAAATGTTTTTATATTTGTTACTCTATTGTTTCCATTTTATTTTTATTTTTTAAAAAAGAAATGCTTGTGATTTTTGGCATTAAAAATGGGGAACTATGTATATATAAATGGCTAGACATCCATCCGCGTGCACATGTATTTTTATATAGATGGCATATTAGTTTTCTTATTTCTTTTCTTTCAAAATATATTTTTTTATAAATTAAAATGAGAAATGCAATAAATCATAAAAATATGATGAATAGTTAATAAATTAGTAATTTCTTATAAAGTGTAGAACTAGTATTTAAAATTAAAAAAAAACTCTTTATAGAATTAAATAAAATTCTAACTTGATTAGAAAGGAATTTGAAAATTAAAAAAAAATTATATAAAAAAAAAAGTCTAGAAGAGCAACTTCCAGACTTAAATCGAGCATGATTCGGGTCTTGACCAGATAAATATAATTTTTTAAAATAAAAATTGAATTTATTATTTAAATTTTATTTTAAATTAGTAATTGGATTAAAAAACATATCTATTCTTTAAAAAAAAAAAAGTCACTTGACTTATTCATTTGGTGTTTGTTTTTGCAATTAATAGTGTTTTTTACTATTCTTGAATTTTTTTGTAGTTTTAAATTATTATTTTTACATGTTTTTTTGATTTTTTTATATACTAATATAAAAAATAAATTTTAAAATAAAAAATATTATTTTAATATATTTTTAAATAAAAAACATTTTAAAAAATCACTTTTATATTTTGAAATTAGCTATCCCAAGTACTTCAATCTTTGATAATTTTCCATCTTTATATCTTTAAGTATCATTTAATTATTGTTTTTTTCCTTTATATATATATATTCAACAAAAAAAAAATAATCAACACGTTTTTAAACTGAATTATGGCTGGGTAAGGCGTTTAAACGGAAAAGAATCAGATGGAGATGCAGGGGATCGAACCCTGTACCTCTCGCATGCAAAGCGAGCGCTCTACCATTTGAGCTACATCCCCATTTCGTATGTTTTAAACAGTTAAATATAATTTATATTTAATTAATGCAAAACAGTTGAAGATGATCTATACACCACAACAGAGTTGTGAAAGAAGCCCTCGCCATACATTTTTTCCTTGGCAACGACCTGAGTATCTTCAAGGGGGATATCCGGAAAAAGGATTTTCATTTGCTTTCCGGACGCTTTGCTTCGCTGCTCATCCTACTGGGATATCATCGGCCCAATAATCAAGAATTTTCTGGCTTTAGATGTTTCTAAGTTAACTGCTATCGTTATGGCAAACTCATGGTTGGATTCTGACATTAGGAGGCATGAAGAAAGGAAAGGACAACTTCCTCGGGAATTTCCAGAGATATTTGGTATTCCATAGAGGAAGCAGGGAATTTTCATATCTGTAGTCGTTTTTGTGGCTTAACATAGTTGACTTTTCCTTCTTTTTCCCATCGGGTAAAGTCGCTGCAGTGGAGCCAAAAAGTTATAGAAAGGACTAATCATGTATGAATAAGAAAAGCAAAATTATATGATAAAGACCTCATTTGTTGTGGTGTTTGTGAGACAGACTGGCATGGTAGCTAAAGAATCCAGGCAACAATAGAGAAACAATGGCAAGAAGCACCATCAGAAGTAATTGAGTGCTGTACGAGCTCAGCAGCCACTGTGAACCCCAGAAAACTAATAATGAAAGTGAAAAATTAAAACAGAAATTTGAAGTTTTAACATCATTCCATGAAATTTAAAACAAAACATTATAAAAAAATTGAGGCAACACGGTATAACAGCAATGCTGGCAACAGAACCTGAAGCATACCTATTTCTGTTACGAGTTCCAGCGAAGAAACAAGGAAACCAGTAACCAGTTGCAATAACTTCTAAGAGCAAGTTTGACTATAAAAACAATTAAATTATCAGTAGAAAAGGTTTTTTTTTTCTAATTTTCTTTTATTTAAGTTGGGAAACTGGCATATGGGTAAGGGAGGATTCAAAGCCCATTGACATAGAATTATGAATGGTCTCAATGATTTACAATAAGTATTACAGATAGGAGTCTCTACATATGAAATCCAGCAAGATGCAGTTTACAAGACAGGACAAAATTTGTTTAGAAAATTGTTGCGGGATTGAATTTCCAGGAAGCACCAGTGGCTGTAAACCCAGCAGCAACTAGATATCTGCAGCATCTATATTATCTTCTATAATTCCGATGCAAGATCCTACTGATTTTCCCATTGTCATGGCCTCTGCAAGTTTTTCTCTGGCTCCTTCATGACGACGCAACATTAGGATAGTGTTCAGGACAGACCATCTGACTTGGGAATCTGCTTTCTTTTGAGTGAAGCCTAAGCCCTTGATTAACATATCCAACTGTGCAATAAGCAAATGATAAGGTTCCATAGTTACAGTCAATATTTGCATATTCCTGAGATTTCTGCATGACGAAACCTGTCATTACAGAACTCCAAAAACGATTAATCTGAGGGTTTGCTCAGACCTTATTTATATCAGCAAGTCCACCCTCGGCGTATCCGAATAAAAGGTACTCGGTTGCTACACCCGCAAGTGCTATACAGGAGAATCTGTTCAGAGTCTAGAAGAACATCCGAAGTCCACATGTAAGAATAATTATCACGTCCAAGGAGCTTAATCATTTCTACAGCAATATTCAATTTTGTATTTCACTCACAAGCAGCAAAATCTGAACTTAAGAAGTCAACTACATACCGTAGCTGATACTTTTCCTGTATTAACCTGTATGCCATGGAAAGTGGAAGAATCAGCAGCAATACCAACAATAAGTAATTTCAAAATAATGTTCCTTCTGAAACCTGATCAGCAAAAAAGCATGCAGTTTTGTAGCAAACAGCAATTCACGATGTGAGAATTCCAGTAGAGAAATTGTAAGTAAAGTTGATCTGTCAAAACTTTCATACTTCCATAAATTCATAGGTCCTAGATTGTTCAAGTAGCACTTAAGTAAAGTTGATCTGTCAAAACTTTCATACTTCCATAAATTCATAGGTCCTAGATTGTTCAAGTAGCACTACTACTTTGTGTCCACACTTTCCAAAGGGTCCATAATTCTGCTACTTGGTAGACTGGAGCTGGAATAGAACAGTTAAGTATGATTCAGAACCCTTGATTCCTTGCGAAATGCTTATCTAATTGCTGGAGAGCTAAGGCAACTTAAGAAATGCCATGAGCTGACAATAACCAAGAAAATAATAAAAGCAACCCATCCACCGCACTAATTAAGATTAATACAACACGATGGAAGCAGTATATGAGACTGTTGAAATGCAGGGTAGTGAAATATCACAGAACAAAATTCAAATCGCAAAAGCCAACCTACTTCTTCAAGAAAATCAAAATCCACAAAAGCAGTCCCTGCTTGAACATTGAAAGATCCATCCTTCTGTAAAGCTTCCAGGCTTGTAAGTGTATAACCTCTTGGAAGGATGCCCACCATGTAGGCAATCAGGAAATGGCCAGCTTCATGCTGCAGGCGGAAAAGGGGGGAAATTGGAAAGCAGTTATTTTGTGATATTAGAAACCACTTCCATTAACATGAATTCAGATGTCCATGGATACAGAAGACATGGAGCACTGATAAAAGAATACATACTATCAGTACTAGTACCCTCTGAGTTGGATCTGTGTGAAAAAGTTACACGACTCGAAATAAGCAAGCAGCACAGACTTCAACATCATATATCTGTGTGGACTAATATGAGAGAGAGAGGTCTTACTTGAATAACCCGGTTGTGGTACTTCTGACTGAAGGTGTGCCCAATTGTATCAAGAACCAAGCTGCCAAGACCTCCATTAAAAGACACCTACAAAATCCACTGGATTAGACACTAAAATAACATAGAGGGTGCCAACTTATATTTGTTCAAGCCAAGTAAATTTATAGCAGCAATAGACAGTAGACTAGGGGTCTGGGGATTCTGGTTCAAGTTCTCACTACTTGCTCAGGAAGAACATTCAAAATTTTATACAAGAAAATAGCGAGGAAGTGATCTTTGACAGTACATAAAGGTGCAGGCAGCCAGGCACACCTTCTGCAATAGAGAAACATAACGAATTTGGAAACAACTTTATCTTTGAAAGCGAGTGGACAAGAAATTAAACCGACAAATAAATCACAATTACGACCAAATGCATGCAAGTAGAACCAAAACCATGATTATATTTATGCATGCATTGTTAAGGTGAAAATTCAGTATCCAAAGGCTGCCTGCAGTAACATAATAAATAAGGAGATAGGTTTTGAGACAAATTTAGATAAGCATGAGGAACTTACAGAGTCCAAAGTCCACAAAAACAACAACCCCAAGGAGAAAAGGAGGATCTGTTGTGGACTAAACCCAAATGCATTCCATGTAGCAAGCCCTCCAGCAACACCAGCAAGCTGCAGAGTTCTTTCTATAGCACCAAGAGTTGCATCCACAGGAGATAAAAGTGATCTTGTCTCTATTCCATTTAGCTTCAATTCATCCAATGTGTAAAGCCTTTGTGGTATCTGCACAGTTCATTTACTCATTCAAGGAAGCAAACGGTTCTTTCAACACAGACAGAAAGACGAAAGCACCACCACAACTAGAAGTAAAAACAGAAGGGTGAGAAACTTTTTGGTGCCCAACCTGCCTTCCAGCACCAAAACATCTAAGCCCACCGGGCTTCCCTTGCAAATCCTTGACAAGAGAGAGTGCTGCTCTTTCATCTCCCTTACTTAGCTCCTTGTCCACTTGCTCCAAAATTTGCTGTCTTTGTACACCAACTGAAGAACCCACAATTTTTTTAGAGCAGAATCTCAATCTTGGAGAAACTAAACCTGTGTAATACACTACTGTGCCCATTCAAGACAGTTTTTTTAAGGAAAAAAAAATGAATGACACAAAATAAAAACCTTTTAATACCTCAAAATGCAATGTTTTTAATTGCCAGCCACACAAACGGGATATAACTCCATCACCTAAAACGACATCGTTTGACACTTTTCGACTACTATACAACTCGACCGGTGCCTTTATTTTCTTAGAAATCAAACAGACTAGCTAGCAAAACCCATTAAAGAAATGAAATTTCCGAGACAGGTCAGGATAGAGAAATCAGGTTTTACGACGTCGTATGGCAGAGTTATCCTCTTCAATTTCAATAAAAAGATTGGATTTTAAGCTCTCAAGAGGCAATTTCAAGTCATCTCTCTCCTCATGCAAATGCAAGGCAAACCTGGTGGCCTCAGTGAATTTGGAGCTGCCAAAAAAGTACACCTTTCTCTCGCTATTTGTAAAACATTTTTTTTATTTCAAATGTTCTTGTTAAGATTTTGTCGGGAAATTTAATTATTCAAGGATCCGTTAATCATTTGGTGATAGCTTTGCCGGTTGTTTCATGTAATTCATACTTTAAGATCGAATCATTAATTTTCAGCGATCCATCGTATTAATTGTATGTTTACCCAAGATGGTTTTTTGGCCTGATTATCTTTCACAGGATCAGCTAAGAAAACATGAAAGTTCAATGCATGTTGAAGTCAGGGAGTCTACCTGTGGAGAAGATCATTTTTTCTATGTCTGCAAGTAGGACAAACTTGGTTTCCTTCTTTAGTACCTCTACCATTGTCAAACTTGTCCAGAAACTAAAACATGTTGAGAAAATACAGCCGCAATGCTGTAATATTTTCATCTGTTGCTAGTAATATCTTTGATACTCTGTGTTACTAGATACTCTGGAACAAGTTTTTATCTTGTGATGTCAAGGGGGATTTCATGGAACTGCTTTGAAATTTTAGAGGGAAAAGCATCTCAAACTTGAAAAACTTTCAAGACGGATATAGACAATACGAATGTAGATAAAAACAATTGAATACGCTCATAGAGAAGCTAGATTGACTTGGCTTTCGTTGAATATTTGGTAAATAAAAACAATTAAGCTTAAACAGCTTAATTGGCTAGCAATCCAAATCCAAATCCAAATTCAAGTTCAAGTAATTCTATTTTAATTATGATTTTAGAAATGCTCAGTATTCCCAACAAACTAACTCTGCACACCCTCGTTCATATCATACTTGTAGCATGGGTTTCTTTCTTTCCTCCTGCAGTCTCTGAACATGTTTTCTTGCATAATATTACGAGGATTTGTGGCAGAGCACCTGGCTTTTGGAAGCTCAGAAGGCCTTCATTCTGAAGTTGCGAAGGTTAGGTTGGATTCCTTATTACTATTTTGCAATTATGCAACAGCTTGATAGAGCAGTGAAATGGTTGGGCCTCTCAGAGAGGGATGCAAACTTTCACACTAAACACTGTCTTTATCTTGAATCGTCATCTCCAAGCTAGATCCCGATTTGTATAGGCTATGACACGGGAAGCTGGCTTCTGTAATGATGAAGGATTGAAGAAACTATGTTGTAAAACTATGAATTGCTTGCCCACAAGTCATAGGGCTTTCCAAACAATCATCGCAGCAGAAGAGGAGCATTTAAAACGAGAAAAGAGCAGTTCCATTAGATGTAGATTCCAAAAAGCCTCAGCTTTACCAAAAACATACAGCAGAGTAAAACCCCACGTAGCCAGGACATCAAAAAGAATATAATACAGACTGTGGAAACCCTAATAACACCCAAAAAAATACAGGCCATATCAAAGCCTAAAACTCCTGAGAAGCAGATCCAATGTCACCCTTTCCTTTGCCCATCTTCTTGGGAAGAAGTGTCTGGTGAATATTAGGCAAAACACCTCCATTAGCAATTGTAACTGACCCCAGTAGCTTGCTTAATTCCTCGTCGTTCCTTACTGCAAGCTGAATGTGCCTTGGCACTATACGATTCTTCTTATTATCTCTCGCTGCATTCCCAGCTAACTCAAGCACCTAATCAAAATCGAACACCCGTTTCAAATAATTTATTAACAAATTAAAGTCTGATTTGAAAAAAAAAATTAATTATGAACTAATAACACAAAACAATTGCAAGAGGGAAAAAACCAACATTTTCAAATAAATTAGATAAGAGATTTTGTTTTGACCCAAAATCAATAAACACAAGAAAATGACCCAACAACCCCATTGAAAAAACAGCTCAAAAGGCCAAAAGGTAAAGAAAACGGACCTCGGCAGCGAGATACTCGAGGACAGCGGCGAGATAGACAGGAGCACCAGCACCAACACGTTCAGCATATTTACCAGCCTTCAAGAACCTAGCAATCCTCCCTACTGGAAATTGCAACCCTGCTTTCTGTGATCTCGACACGGACTTAGATGCCTTTGGTTTCCCTCTTCCTCCCTTAGTAGACGCGCCTCCTTCCTTCGAACTCATCTTGAAATCAAATGATTTTACCAAAATACAACGCTGTAAATCCCTAACCCTAGTTTTGGTCCTAGAGAGTGGAGGAGAAATGAGAGAGGTGATTTTGATTTTTGGGGTGGTGGTGGTGGTGGTGTTTGCTTATATAAGGAGAGGAGGTATGATCTGATTGGTGGGTTCAGGTATACTGGGATCGATGACGTGGCTTATGTTTTCACTCTCGCGGCGCGAAATTGAATTTTTTGTTTTTGATTTCCGCTTTTTTTTAATGGCATTTGTTGGGCTTTTGGGCTTTGCTTTGCTGGCCTAATATAAATTATGTGGAGCTTCATTATTTTGATAAATTTCTAATGTTTTTTATGCAATATTATATTTTAAAAAAAATAGAATTGAATAATTATACTAATTCCAAATAATTAATATAATTATATTGATTAATTAATAAAACAATTATATTAATTCAAAATCAAAGCAGAAAAGGGCAGTATGTCTAGCAACTAAATGTTTAATTTCATTAGACAACTCCAAAAATACATAGAAAAACCCTAAGCAATGTATATGACAACCTATAGCACATCATAATCAAAAGCCCTAAAACTCCTGAGAAGCGGATCCAATGTCACCGCCCTTCCCTTTGCCAGCCTTCTTAGGAAGCAGAGTCTGGTTAATGTTAGGCAAAACACCTCCATTTGCAATTGTAACCGACCCCAGCAGCTTCCCCAACTCCTCATCATTCCTCACTGCAAGCTGGATGTGCCTCGGTATGATCCGGTTCTTCTTGTTATCTCTCGCAGCATTCCCAGCAAGCTCAAGAACCTGAAACCCCAGAACACAAATCAGAACCCGTGATTAAAAACAAGTTTAGAGTCCCGGTTAGAGAAGTTAAGGGAAACGAACCTCGGCAGCGAGGTATTCTAGGACAGCGGAGAGGTAGACAGGAGATCCAGCACCAAGACGTTCAGCATACTTTCCGGTTTTCAAAAACCTTGCAATCCTTCCCACTGGGAACTGTAGCCCTGCCTTCTGGGACCTTGAAACCGCCTTGGAGGCCTTTGGCTTTCCTCTCCCTCCCCTTGTAGGAGCTGCTGCTGCTCCTTTTGAACTCATTTTCACGCAAAAATCAGAGAAATGTTTTTTTTCTTCACTGGGAGAGTAGTATTTGTGTAGCATGGGGTTGGTGACGGGGCTTTGTTCATATAGGAAGAGGAGGCGTGGTTTGATTGGTGGGTATGGATTTGCGAGGATTGATGACGTGGCCGGGGTGTTTTAAATTCGCGGCGGGAAATAGATTGCTTTTCCGCTTTTGTTTTATATGTTTGAAAAGCTTGAAATTCGTGTGTTAGTGGGCCCTGCAATCGAAGTTAGGGTAGCAGGGCAACTTCCTTTTGATAATTAACGGTTTAGTATTAAATTAAGGTATTTTAAATAATATTTATATGGGGAGTTACATGAAAACCCTCGACATATTCTTCATTAATCAATTTAAATTATAAGAGCACGTGCTCAGTAACAAACTTAAATATTGGTATTATAAAAATCAAATATTGCCCTTGTACTCATATTTAAAGTCTTAAAATATTACAGTGCATGTACTGTTGGGCTTTCACGCTCTATATGTATGGGCTAAAATAAGCCTTTTAGCAGATATTGTTGAGAAACACCATCTGAGGCCTTTGCCCATGAAAACCCCAAAGGGGTCGCTCTTGAAATCCCATTATCCAATCTTGTGAAGGGCTCATGCCATCGGATCAATCCCTACACAAAATCATTTTAAATAAGAATTCCATTGATTTCTCCCAGTTCACCCGATTGAGTTTTACATGATTTGGTTGAGTTAATCAGGTTTAAATATGATTGATTAATATTTAAAAAAATTTAAAAATTTAATTTCAACCAAATTTAGATTAATACACTTAAATAAGTAACCTAGTTAACCTAGCTAGTTTGATAAAATTCTATTTTTTTATTTATTTTATTATTAGGAATTTATATGTTCTCGACTAATTTTATAGATTCTGAAGTTAACAATCGTGTAAGTGTTCAATAATTCTTAGATTTATAGAACTTGAACTAGTAATTTTTAAAAAAAAATTCATGATTTAATCAATTAAACTACACCTTACAATTAATAACTCAATTTATTTATGGGATGGTGCAAGACGTGATATATCTGAAAGGATTTAGCTATTTTTAATAAGTTTCGCCGGGAAAAAAAAACACTAGATTCATATTATGATAATTAAGAAAAAATAAAGTCAATGCGAAACACAATAATTACGGTCTTCTCGCTGTCGAGATAGAGGGAGGAGGGAGAGAAAGCCAAGAATACAGAACAAGACAAAAGAGATTAAAGCAGGATGGAGAGGCTGAGGTGTTGAGCTTTGGTCCATACATAAAAGACATATAAAGAGAACACTGTCCTGTCAAGAGTGTGTTCATTTTTACGACCCAAAAAAACATTTTTAATTTTTTTAATTTAATATCTTTGTATAATCTAAGAATAAATTTAAAGAACTAGCTAGGTTGCGGCTAGAGTGAGGAGGCGGAGGAGGGGAGAGGGCGATATTTTTGGAGTCCAAGTGCTAAGCCACAAGAAAACAAAGAGTGCTGCTGGTTGTTGACCCAACCCCTAATGCTTCCAAAACTCATTGTGGACTGTGGGCTTCATAATAACAGTGAAGTCCCCCATGACAGCGAGCTTCATCGATGGTGACTTCAGATTATTAACTTTCTAAATCAAGGCAGAGCTTGGAGGCGTGGCAAAGGCGTGGCCACCTTCATTTGGGACGTCAACATGACATAATATCAATTACTGGAGTGTGCTTGTATTTCATTTCCTTTTCTTTTCTATATTAAAATAATATCAATTTTAATTCATTCCTTGTATTATTTTCCAGGCAAACTATTCTAATTTCCATCCAATTAATTAACAGAAAAATAAATATAATTTCCAGCCACGGGAATAATTTTTTTTTTTTTTTTTACACGAGAGCAAAACTCTGTGCAAGTTGTATAAAGTTGTAACTTTCTCAAAGTACTCAACGGCGTACTTTTTCATTGCAAGGGGAGGACACAAGCACCTTTTTTTTATTTTATTTTTCTCTTCTGGAAATATTAATAATAATAAATAAATAAACAATTGATTGCTTTGTCGAGATTAAATGAACGGTGGACACCCAGATTCTCTCCCTTTTGTAGTCTACACCTTACAAATCATCTTTTCTTGATTGATCAAGGAATCATGGAATCCCAAGATTAAACTTGCTATTATTAATATAACCCAATTGACGTGATTGATGTTTAGTTTGAATTTTTATTTTCTTTAATATAAAAAAAAATCTTAAATCAATATCTTTTTTAATTAATCTAGAAAATTCAGATAAGCTCTTCATAATTATGATGACAATAGATCAGACGTGGTAAAAACAATTTAGAACATATCCATTGTGTGGGTCCCAAATCCCGTGTCAGCACTTGGTGTTAGAAGCCAAGAGGGGGCTGTTTTCATATGGATTGGTCACTTGGGGCATTGTAGATCTGGCCACTGGAGTGGGACCACGTGTAGATACCAATCCCTTTTATGACCTACACGTGTAACATGAATGAGATAGAAGTTTGCCCCTGGTTTGTTTGTTTAAGAAATTCAACTCCTTTTCTCCTGTCTCTCTCAACAATCAATGAAGCCAGCTTTCACAAGTGTTAATTACTTTTCATTTATTATTTATGTTCGTCTTTTTCTGAAAAGAAAGTAGTTCTTCCTATTTATTTAGAAATTATTAAATTAAATGATTTTTTATGGAGAATAAAATAGACACGGCG
>Ga0325411_1005203_pt1 | contig 14471 bp, 6 predicted proteins | sample PopdelMetagenome_13_FD_206181 | JGI IMG/M metagenome (GOLD analysis project Ga0325411, IMG submission 206181) | Populus deltoides microbial communities from Bellville, Georgia, United States - Xylem-PdIQD-R4 | ecosystem: Host-associated > Plants > Phyllosphere > Stem > Wood/Secondary xylem... | reverse complement strand
CTTTTAGTATATGTTACAATTAATTAAAAAGAAAAAAAGCAAAAAAAAATTTCAGGTTAACTCATCAAACCCGGGATCCGTGTCATGAAAATTTGATAACTAAATAAAAAAATTAACATTAACAAAAAAAATTAAACAAAAAAAATTCATTAAAAAAACACATAAAGGCTAGAAAACAAAAAAAAGCAAAAAAAAAAGAAAAAAACAAAGAAAAAACAAAAGAACAAAAAAAAAAAAAAGACAGCTCAATGTTTCACTATAGACTTGCACAGTGAAACACTGAGCAATTTTAGTTTATTGTCAATTAACAAACTAAACTAAACGAAAAAAATTAATTAAAAAGAAAAATTTTTTTGGGTTAACTCGCCACACCAGGTTAACTCGTTAAACCCGGGACCCGTGTCATGAAAGTTTGATAACTAAATAAAAAAATTAACATTAACAAACTAAATTAAATAAATAAAATTATTAAAAGAAAAAAAATAACGGCCCGTGAAACCAGGTTAACCCGTGAAACCTGAAATATGTGTCATGAAAGTCTAATAACTAAATAGAAAGAAATTTAACATTAACAAACTAAAGTAAACGAAAAAAATTAATTAAAAAGAAAAAAAAGCAAAAAAAAAAATTTTGGGTTAACTCGTCAAACCATGTTAACCTGTTAAACCCGGGATCCGTGTCATGAAAATCTGATAACTGAATAAAAAAAATTTAACATGAACAAAAAAAATTATTAAAACAAAAAAAACCCTAAAAGTGTAAAAAAAAACGAAAAAAAACCGTCATGAAAGTCTAATAACTAAATAGAAAGAAATTTAACATTAACAAACTAAAGTAAAAGAAAAAAATTAATTAAAAAGAAAAAAAAAGCAAAAAAAAAATTTCTGGGTTAACTCGTCAAACCATGTTAACCTGTTAAACCCGGGATCCGTGTCATGAAAGTCTGATAACTGAATAAAAAAAATTTAACATTAATAAAATAAAAAAAATTATTAAAAGAAAAGCAAAAAAAAAAAACCCTAAAAGTGTAAAAAAATAAAAAAAAAACTAGCTCATCTTTTTATAAATAGAAAGAAATTTAACATTAACAAACTAAAGTAAATGTAAAAAATTAATTAAAAATAAAAAAAAATCTAGGTTAACTCATTAAACTAAAAAAAATTCTATGTTAACTCGTGAAATCATGTTAACCTATTAAACTCAGAATCTGTGTCATGAACGTCTGATAACTGAATAAAAAGAATTTAACATTAAAAAAAACCTAAAAATGAAAAAAAAAAAAGCATACAAAACTCTAAAAACATAAAAAAAGATTATTTTTTATTTTGAACTGTACTGTGCAATTTGCAATAAAAAACTACATTTTTTTAGTTATATCTTAATTGTACCAGATCAGTCTGGCCTAAAACTCATGAACTTAGAGTCCAGATCGTTTAAAGATTGGGTCAGATCTGGCCTTACAGGACTGCCAGATCGGGGTAATTTTCTTAACCTAGGCCGGTCTGTTAGGCCGCTCTGCCCATGAACACCTTAGCTGGTGCGAATCACATCTTCCATGTTCCATGAGGTAACAGTCCTTCTACATTTGACTTTAGTCAATGATACTCATTTATTAAACTTAATTGACTTGCTTTTTGTCAAATATAATTGAAGAATAAATGAATTAGGGTCTCGTTATATTTGTGTATTAAATGAAGTATTAATATAGCGTATGGTTTAGGATAGGAGAGACATAAATAAATGTGATACACAGAATATAAAATGAAATTGTGTTTGATAACTGTATATAGGATATAATAAATATTTCTATATTTTATTTAATTAATAAAGAATAAAACAAAATAAATGATATACAAATTTATTTTACTTTTAATATATATTATCACTAAACTTGCGATGTTTAGAATAATAAATAGATCTTTTTATTTTTATTTTATTTTATAATGAATATTAATTCTTTAATTAATTTTCTCACTCATCAAAATTATCTTAGAAAAGTTATGTAATCATCATAAAAATATAATTAATTTCTAAGGAGATAATATAATTAAGTTATGATTTAATTGATTATTAAATTATTTCTCCAAATATATTTAATAAAAAATAATAACTAAACCAATCATATATCAAATAAAATATCTACAAAGGTTTTGTAATCATAATAAAAATATAATTCATTTCTAAGACCATAATATAATTAAATTATGATTTTCTTGATTATTGAATCATTTTTCCAAATATATTTTAAAAAAAATAAATAATTAAACCAATCATATATCAAATAAAATATCTACATCAATACAAAGTTTAAATATAACATAGTTAGAAATGCAAGATAATAATTTCATTACAAATGCACATTTTTTGTTATTATTCAATCATCACATCTTCATAATTAAATCTATATTATGTATATTTTAATTATTATATTAATTTTTCAAAACCATATTCACATTTTTCATAATTGATAAAATAATTTCTTCTTATACTTTTTAATAAAATCATTTTTAGTTAATTAATGTTTTTATTCAATTTATAAAAAAAGTTATTTACTATAATTCATTTATTTTTTTTAATGTTACAATTATTAAATTTTATAAAATAATATAATATTTATCTTGAGAAATTTATTTTTCTATATTAATTTGATAAAAAAAACCAAACTTATAATTAATCCAATTACTTTCTAAAGAGGTATTCAATCCGTCCATATACTTTAATCCTTTTCTTTAGTTTCTTTTTACCACTTTTCACTTATTTGTTTCACTTGTTATTTTTTTTATTAACAATTTGGGTGTTATATATATATATATTCTAAAAAATATCAATTTTTTTAATAAAAAAATTTACTTATTTATTTTACTGTTTGTTTTCTCTTGTTTCAGTCTTTCATGTTTTGATTATTTATGTTCTATTCAAGTGTTCATCATTAATTCGGCAACTTCGACATAAAAATTATTGTAGTACATGATTAATAACATTTTTTTAATAAAAATTGTTTTTTTTCTCAATAAAATTGATAGAAATGCGATGCAAGATAGAATTCAAACAACAATATATATCAAGTAGAATGAATTTGAAAATTATAAATAACATATTATAATTTTCGAAAAATAAAGATGTAAATTATTCCTATCTCTATATCACAAGATGTCTAGATAATTTACCCTTATAAATTCTATCCTTCCTTCCTTAATGCTAAATTCTATCCTTTCTTAATTAATGAATAACAACCAGGAGGATGTGATGCTAAATTGTTTTAAAAGTAAAAAGATTTGGAGGTATGTTTGTGGAATTTATGTGAAACCTAGAAATATTGATAAAGGTTATACTACTTTGATAGATGTCTAAGAAACAAACAATGCAAAAATTATTATTTGAATTAACAATTATGTTGAGCATTCCATAAGTATACAGGTGGCAAAGTATAAGACAACAAAAGAAATTTGAGACCATCTGCAAATGTTATTTACTCAAACAAATTTTGCAAAGTAGTATCAATTGGCTCTTATAGAATCGATAAAATTAAAAGCATGTGGTGCCTATATTGCTCATAGAGAGCAACAACGATTGATATAGTTTTTAATGGCACTTCATAGTGATTTTGAAGGACTTATATGTTTGATTTGGCATCGTTCTTCATTTTTTTATGTTAACTCAATTGTCAATAAGTTATTGGCTAAAGAAATACATCTCTAGTCTTATTCTAAAAAGAAAATTATTTCTACTTCTAATCCTTATGTGCTAGGACTACCTTTTAAACCACTCTCTAATAATCAAAATAAGCCTTACACATGTGTTGCCTTTGACTAGTGCAGTTTCTGTAAGCATAAAGGTCATTAGAAAGCTTGGTGTCCTACGTTGAAACAACAAAATCAATCACAACAGCAATCTCAAGCTTGGAAGCTTGATAACCAGTCACAATCTAATGCTCATAGACTGCCTCAGGGTTACAAACCACCACAGTCTAATACTGTAATAGTAGTTTCATCAGGTCCTTTCACCAATCCTAACACTCTAAATAAGTAATTTTAGAAATTTCTCTCCTTACAGCCACAAGGTATGTCTGCTTCTTCTGTCATAAGTCATTTTCCTCATAGTTTTTAGGTATGTCACATTCTGAATGAGTCTTGAATTTTAGTGCTTCTTATCACATGTCTTTAGATTCTTTATCTTTTGCTTCTATATCTCTTTCGTCTTCTATTTATGTCATGACTGCTGAAGGCATTCTTATACCTCTAATAGGTGTTGGTTCTATTATTAAACTTCACCTGACTCTTTCTAATGTTTATCTTATTCTGAAACTCATATTGAATATTGCTTATATTGGTCAGTTATGTGATTCTAATAATTATTTAGTCATTTTTTCCTCTCTTTTTTTGTTGTGTGCAAGATCTACAATCTCAAAAGCTGATTGGGACAAACCATAGGAATAGAGGGCTATATATTTTGGATGAGTTAAAAGTGTTAGTTGCTACTACTGCTACTAATGTTAATTTGTCTACTTTTCATTTAAGTCCTTCTTCTAGTTTTTATTTATGACATTCTCATCTAGGTCATGTTTTGTCTTCTCGTTTGAGATTTTTGGCATCCATATATGCTTTAGAAAATTTGCAAACTTGTGATATTTTTTATTATAATGGATGTAAACTGACAAAATTTTTTGCTTTACTTTTTAATCGAAGTATTTTTGTTTCTTCTTCTCCATTTGATTTGATTCGGTCTGATAAATGAGGATAATTTCTTGTTTCCATAAAAGAGGGTCTCAATATTATGTTTTATTTATTGATTATCATACTTGATATTGTGGGATTTATTTAATGAAATATCATTCTGAATTCTTTGAGATATATACAACCTTTCGTACTCTTATCAAAACTCAACACTCTGCTTTTATCAAATGTTTTAGGTGAGGAATACACCTCTCAATATTATGTTTCTTTTATTGATGATCATACTCGTTATTGTTGGATTTATTTACTGAAATATCGTTTTAAATTCTTTGAGATATATACAACCTTTCGCACTTTTGTCAAAACTCAACAGTCTGTTGTTATTAAATGTTTTAGGTGTGATTTGGGTAGGGAATACACCTTTAATAAATTTATGAGTTGTTTGCCCTAGATATAACTATTCACTAAACTTAGTGTACAAATACTCCTGATCAAAATGACATTGCTGAAAGAAAATATACACACATTTTAAAAACTGCTCGTTCTCTGGTTGTCTACTTATGTTCTTAGTGTGTTTTGAGGTGAAGCTATTCTTACTATTGTAGATTTGAATAATACAATTCCATCTTCTCATATTTCAGTTTTTCTCATTTTGAACAGTTGTTTAGGTATGCCCGTGATTATTATTTCTTTAGAGTTTTGGGTTGTACTTGTTTTGTTCTTCTTTCTTATGTAGAACGCAATAAGTTGTCCTCTCGATTTGCTATTTTATCTTTATTGGTTATCATGAAGATAAAAATGGGTGTTGTTGTTTTGATCCAATAATTCAGAAAATTTATATGTCTCGTCATGTTGTCTTTCTTTAGGATATACTTTTTTTTTTCTATTTCATCCACTACTCATAACTTGACTAGATATGATCTTATTTGTATAGATTTTTTTTTTGAGGATTCTAATAGTTTATCATCCCAGGTTCCTAGTACTTCAAATCCCCTTTCTCATGTTATTACCTCGTTACCTTTACATTCTACCTGACCAATTTGTACTGATCATTTTACAATTATTAACACTTTACTCTCCTGTACACCTAAAGATCCATTTTCTTCTATGGTCCTTCAAGCTTTATTTGAGATTGTAGATTCACCTTTACTTCAATCCACACATATTCGTAAGTCCACAAAGTTACCATATTTTGCCTCCTTTTATTATTCTTCATATTTTACTTCCTTTTTAGCTTATGTTCATTATCTATCTGAGCTTTTTTCTATAAAGAGGCAATTTTTTTTTTAATCTTTATTGGCAACAAACTATGGATGATGAACTTTTAGCTTTGCATAAAATAGATACTTGAGATTTAGTTCTTTTACCTCTTGGTAAGAGTGTTGTTGGTTGTCATTGTATGTATAAGATCAAGACTAATTCTGATAGATCTATTAAGCGATACAAATCTAGGTCGGGTGTAATAGCTTCAGTTTGTCAGTGGTATATCTCGCAACTTGATGTTAAAAATATCTTTTTGAATGGAGATCTTTAAGAAGAAGTTTATTTGGCGCCTATCCTGGTGTTTCACATGATTTTAGGTATGTTTGCAAGCTCAAAAAAGCATTATATGGTCTTAAACAAGCACCTCATACTTGGTTTGAGAAATTTTTATAGATTCATCATTCTTAGGTTCCTCCGAGCCACTTTGAGATTTTATAAGTACGGGTTTCACCCTCTATAAGTTCTCCTTAGCCTCTTAATTTTTTTTTTCTAAATATAGATTCACCTTTTTTATGTTCCTCCAGTTACTTAATTTTTTTTTTAAAACATATACTCATTTTTCTTGGGTTTCTCCCGGCCACTTAAAACTTTTCTAAGTATAGGCTCAACCTTCTGTAGTTTTCTCCACCTATTAGAAAACGTTTCTAAGTATGAAGTCATTTATATTTTACCTCACTCTCCTAGAATTTTTTTTTAAGTATGGGTTCTTCCATGGTTCCCCTTTATATACTTAGAAATTTCATGAAACAATGTGCAAGCCACTACACACAGACTCTTCGATGCATTTTTCACCTCTCTTCTCATACAAAGAAAATTTTATGAACTCATCATAATAACCAAGTATTTTTACAAGTCTTTGCGTATAAATATCACAAATACCTAGGGGCTACTAATAAATCCAAATTCAACGGGCCTAAAAAAACCTTGGAAGCCTAAAAACTCACTGTCTTAGACAACATGCCTGGGCATAACTGTCTCATGGGTTTAGCTGGGAGGAAGAGTCTAATCTTCATGGGCTCAACCTTGGAGGATAACCTAACACCATGGGCGAAGTCTTATGGAAGAGCCTAACGCCATGAGTTCAACCTAGAGGAGGAGCTCAACCCTCGTTAATGTTTGTTTAAGGAATATTTATCTATCATTAGTACTATAAGGAAAAAATGACATTCTATCCTCTTATTTCCACAAAATAACTAGACTTGTGAGCTATCAATATCTCGTGTAATTAGAAGAAGACTAGAACATTAAGGGCCTATGTTGCTATTCAAGTTTGTTTTAATGCAAAAAACAAATCTAGTCATTAATATCGTGTTTTATAAGAGAATAAAACTTTAATAACGAATGCAAAATCTGACGACATATTTTTTCAATACTAAGATAGTGACATATTAAATAATTATTTTTAAATATTAAGATGGTAACATGATGAATAAATTTATATCAACCTGGTTTAACCAACTACTTAGACAATTTTAAGAGGATAAAAATGATAATCTAGATTAAATTTTAAAATATATTTAGATTGAAAATTTATTAAGTTCAAATCATACGACTATCATGTTACCAAACACAGGTAAAAAAAAAAAAAAGCAAAAGTGTACTATTCCTTTTTGGGTGAGCGGTCAGCCACACAAACATTCAAGTGAAGGTTTTTTTTTTATATAAAAAAACATTTAAGTGAAGTTAATTTATTTGTAATTACGCAAAAAAAAAAAAAAAACGAAGAGGGGGGAGGGAGAGAGAGAGAGAGAGAGAGGAGGAAAGGGAATGACAATCCCAACAAACCCATAATAGTAGCAGCAGTTACAGATGACATATCAGAATCCATAGTCTCTCTCTCTCTCTCTCTCTCACAAACAAACAAAGTAACAACAACTTTAGCTGCTTAAGTCATCTTACGTTAGCAGCTGTCCTTCCTCTCCATTTTTAACGTTCCTCCCTTTCAACTCTCTCTCTTCTTCTCCCCCTCTCTTGAGTCTTGAGTAAGAGGGAACATTCTCAAAAAAAAAAAAAGAAAAAAGAAAAAAAAACATACAAATAAAAAAGCCAAATGTTCTTCTCTCGCATTTTCACCTCCCCCTGCCAAAAACCCTAACTTTATTTCGCTCTCTCTCTCTCTCTCTGTTCTCTCACTGCGGAATAAATAAATAAATAAATAGAACTAACAACTTTGATCACTCTCATAATCTCATTCCTCCTACTTTTTTTTTCCTTTCCATTTCGGCTTAACATGCATCATCTCTGTCAGAATTCATCATCATCATCATCATCATCATCATCATCATCGTATCCCTTTAACCTCTGTCTATAAGCTTATTACATTTCTATACATTTTCCTCTTCCTATCTGATCTTGCCTCTATTTCTCTTTCTCTTTCTCTTTCTCTTTCTGTTTCACTGATAGAAATAAAAAAAAAACGTGGTTGGATTTTATGCTTAGTAGTTTTTCTTGATTTCCAATAAATAAATAAAGTTAAGGTCTTTCTGGTTTCTGGGTTTTTTAGCATCTATCCATGGCTGCGGTTGCTGAGATTACCAGTGAGGCTGCAGTGGCTTCCAAAAATAACACCACCGCCGCCAACAAAAATGATAACAACAATAATTTGGACTCAGAAACAAAGCCAACATCAGAATCTGAATTCACTGTCCAAAAGCTTGTGGATATGTTCACCAAGTTGAATCCCTTGGCTAAGGAGTTTTTCCCATCTTCTTATAGTAAAAATAATCCAAACGAACTTCATTTCAACAATTTTGCAGCCCCTGTTAAGCAATCGGCCAATGACAACTTCCCTAAAAGGGTACTTTTTTTTTTTTGTCTCTGATCATTTCCATTTTGATCTTGCATTTCTGTTTTTATATTTTTTTTAATTGGTTCTATTTAGTTTTGATTGGTGTTTGGTCAATTCTTCTTCTTCTTCTTTTTCTGTGTTATTTGGGTTTTGTTTGTGTTTTTGACAAATGGGTTTTTTGGATTCTGCCAGATTTTGGAGTTCCCTATTTTTTGTACTCTTTGAGGTTATATATCTATCTATCAAATTTTGAATTTGATGACTGATCCATTTGTTTTCTGCTATAAAAATTATGTTGTTGATTTCTAAAATTAGCTAACAATTTGTTGTAATGTTATCCTTGGATTGAATATCATAACTGCCATTATGATTTCAACGATAACTGGGGTTTTAGGTTTTTATAATTTTTTTTTTGTTAATCATTGGTCAATATGATTTTAGCTGGGTATGATAGAAGGGCTTTGTTATCTTAATCAGATCCTAAATTAATATGGTTGGTTGAATTAGAAGATAGGTTTCCCCATTTTACGTCTTAATTCGATTTTGTAGTTCTTACCGTGTATTAATCCTTCTTTATAATATTAATTTATGGTTTCTGATATATGGTATGTTGTCTTTGAGTTAATTCGATTTTATAATATTAATTCGATTTTGTAGTTCTTACCGTGCATTTTTTTTTCTTAACCGTCGGTAGGATCACTCTGCATGTTTGTTAGTTCTAAGCTGCTCGGCCTTTCATTCAACCGGGGATAGTTTTTTTCCCTCTTTTTTCTGCGTGTTTTTTTTTTTTATTAAAGTTTTAAGATTTTGGCAATTTCAGCAAACATTTCTTTTTCGGAATTAATATGGCAACGCCACTGGAAAACTATGAGAGAAGCTTTTGTGACAGCTACACTTTTTTATCTATTCTTTTTCTTGGTTATGTTTGCTGAAATCTTACTTGTGTTTTTACAGAAAAGAAATAACTTTAACCAGGGGAGGAGGAAGTTGAATGGGAGAGCTTATAGAGCCCAACAAGAAGACAGTATTAGACGAACAGTATATGTTTCTGACATTGATCAACATGTATGTTTCTGAGTTCCATAGCAAAAGTTTTACGCTACGTTGATGCATCGATTTTTATAGCTAGTGGTTTTGCTCTTCTGTTCTGAGTTTAGAGAAACTGGTTCACAATTTAGGTAACTGAAGAGCGGCTTGCTGGCTTATTTAGTGGTTGTGGACAAGTAAGTTACGATCCTCATTAATATTAATTTGTTATTTGGCAGTTTCTACAATAAGGATAATTCTGAATCTCGGTGATCCATGTTAGTTCATCATGCCTTTTTTTTTTCTTTTTTAATTTTATTATCATGATGGCCCTGTTTCACTTCAAAATGATCTTTTACCCCCCAGAAAAGTGGATTTCATTTCCTTATTCATTAGTTGTGTTTAGTTCATCCTAAAGAACTAGAACTTGGAATATGTGCTCGCTTGATATTTTGCTCGTATGTTGTGTGTTTTTCCTTTTGATCAATTGGTTCCTGTAGTTTTTCCACAGTTTATGATCATTATTTTTTCCTGTTTCTCAACAATATTGATGTCATTCTAATGAACAAGGATGAAGACATGCCAAATTCTCAGATATGGTGTCCTTACTTTAGTTTGGAAATTCTTAGAGTTTTGTTCATTTGTTTTCAATAAGAATTTGTTCAATTCAAGTACCATTGCTTTGTTTTCTGGAGACCACTAATTCTTTGGAGCATACCATGAAAGTTCTATGGAAGGCAAATCTAAAGTTTGCCTTGAGGTTGCCCTTGATGTGAGGTACAAATTGCTGTTAGGTGTAAGTTCCATTTGGCACTAAATCACAAGGAGCATACTTTATGTGCCCTAATCCAGTTGAATCATACCATTTTAACCTCAACTCATAGTGTTGCTGCACATTTTTCATGCACAACTTATGGGATAACTTTCCTTTCTTTTATTGATGGTGGGAGTGAGTAGAGTTTGATCAAGGTTCATGGAAGGACTTCCAATTTAGCTCCTATTAATCCTACTAATAATATTTAAGGGCTCTCGGTCGACGCGCAAGCTGAAAGAAAAAATACAAGTTAGCACACCCATAGTTAATTATTTGGGAGTGTGATAGCAGTTGCTTTTCATCTAAAAATACATTAAAATAATATTTTTTTATTTTTTAAAAATCATTTTGACATCAGCACATCAAAACAATTAACTGTGAACATTAAAAAAAAAATAATTTAAGCAACATTTTTGTTTTTTGAATTTTTGTGTAACGCGGTACAAACCGCGTTCCCAAACGGTCTCTTAGTTGCATATACTCATAATTGGTTTCAGATTTTGCATTTGAGTATAATTTTTAATAAAAAAAATATTTTTTATGTTGTTACTTTACCAATTCAATATATTTGTTTTATTCTTTGGTCATGTCGGATTCTTAGAATTACTGTTGATAGTTTCACACATTTCTTAAAATCTATTGGACTTAATAAAATTCAAGCTAGTTGTGGTAGTATGGCGATGTTTTGACTAGGAGATTTATGTTTTCCTTCTTGATCTTCATCTGGTATGTAGTTTTCATAATGGATGCTATTTATGGAACTGGCCTCGTGTGTTTCTGTTATTGACATATTTCTTTTCTTCTCACTGTTTTAACTTCTGCTAGAGAGTTGCAGTTTATGTTATCAGTTCTATATTGCTGGTTTTATTACATTATAATGACTTTATGTTGCATAAGATCTTGTGAAGTTTTTGTCTTCTCATAGTTTAAAAGATTTGTAGTTTCAATGGATCTCTGCTATCATCTTTCTATCATACAATATAGTTTCCATACAAACATGATGGCAAGCATTTTTATCTCTCCAGAGATTATAGGTGTATTATGTGCATGTACAGATATGCACATAATCAATTTGTGGTGAGTGTTTTAGTACTGTCTTGTATTTCATTATTTGTCAATTTGTGCCTCCACTTTTTTCTTTTTGTTTTCATGTATAATATGTTGGGTCCATGCTATTACCAATGGTTAAAAGTCCCCTTTTTATTTATTTTATCTCACATGCAAACTTAGACCATATTTTGAAGGATGTTTACAAGTCAGGTTCCACATTTACTTGTATTGAAGAATGAAGAAATGACCTAAATTCTCAGCCTGGGCTATAAATAACAAGATAGCGTAGGATTATCTACCATTTGTGTAACAGACAAAACTGGTTGGAATTTCTTATAACCCCTGAACCAACTTAATGATTGAGGATTTACTTATTTTGTTACTGCTTTCTTGTAATTGTTCAGTAGATGGTTTCCCTTTCACATTTTGCCATTCGTTAACTTTGCTTTCACACAAGAGCCACCTTTTTTTAATGCTTAAAATTCAGATAAATTATAAATTAGTCCTTGTAGTTTTGAGAAATGAATTAATTAGTCCCCCCCTTTTCAAAAACTAATTATTTAATACTTTTCATTCATTTTATGTTATTTTCCAATTTTAAAAAATCAAAAAAGGAAAAAAATAAATAGATATTATGGAAATATTGATAAGAAAAGAAGACAATTTTTTAAATAAATTAATATTAAATTAAGCATGGTCATCACTGGTCAATAGACTAAATAATTAGGTTTTGAAACATGGGGGACTCATTAATTTGTTTCTCAAAAATAGAGGGACTAATTTATAATTTACTCTTAAAGATTATCATTAGAATTATTAATGAGATTTTATGAGCTACTATCTATTGGTTCTCGTAGTTCATGAGATATTTGGTTGTTTGCATATAAATTGAGGTAACCTCAAAAAATGGTTCAAAATTTGCAAGATGATAGATTTTCACAATTCCAAAGACTCATAACCAACCAGTGCTTGCGTCCTAGTTGCTGCACTGCAGCTCCTTGAGTCCTTTAGCCACAATTTTCCTCCTTCCATGTGTTTTATGGTGTTTATAACTTTTACTATACCCTTGTGCTTTTGTCTTGAGACTTTGCCTTTATGGGCAATCAAAAGGAAATGCATTACCTTGCCCCTTTTTTCATGAGCATGGTTTTTGCTATCTCATCAGTATTTATATGTTGGATTGAAGGTTGTTGATTGCCGGGTTTGTGGTGATCCGCATTCAGTTCTTCGTTTTGCATTTGTGGAGTTTGCTGATGAGCGTGAGTGAACAGCTGCCTGCAATCATTTAACATATGTATTTGTCTTTGCACAATCTATATGTAATTATAAGTATTTCTTACATGAGAAGTTGGATTTATTTCAACAGAAGGAGCAAGAGTAGCTTTAAACCTCGGTGGGACAATGCTAGGATACTATCCAGTCAGAGTGCTACCTTCAAAAACTGCTATCCTTCCAGTGAATCCTACATTCCTCCCTAGGGTATGAATGAATTTTATTTTGTCACTTTTAACTTGTGTTAATTTCTGCATGATAGTGCTATTTTAGCAAGTGCACAAGTTTTGATGCTTGAGAGGGGGCTTTCTTGATGATACCAACATTTTTACTAAATGCAGTCTGAAGATGAACGGGAGATGTGCACTAGGACAGTCTATTGTACCAACATCGATAAAAAGGTAACACCTCCTCCTTGCATTAAATAGATTGATGAACCTTTGAGTCTATTGGCATCATGGGCTCAACTGTCTTCTGATATTTTCCTTTGTACTGTTATGCTTGCTGATTTAGTTCACAACTTCACTCCTATTTAAATTCTTCGAGTTAATGAAGTTCATTGTAAATGCAGGTTTCTCAAGTTGAAGTCAAGAATTTCTTTGAATCAATATGTGGTGAGGTGAGCATAGCACCAAAACATCTCCACCCTCCCCCTTCAGATGGGTGAATGCCAAGAGTTCTTCATTGAGTGACCCCACTCTTTCTCTTGTCTTGTTTTATTGACAGGTTACTCGCTTGAGACTTTTAGGGGATCACGTGCATTCAACTCGTATAGCATTTGTTGAATTTGCTATGGTAAGCTATGATGTTGATGTTATTGAAAATTCTTGAAAGTGCATCAAGTTTATGAAATTGATGGCTAGTGTGGTCACACACACACACACACACACACACACACACTCTTATGTAACAAAAGCACCATACTGTAAGCATGTTCGGCTTTTAATTTTGCTGGTTTGCACAAACTTTCCTTAATGAACAAAATTATTCTTTCATCTGTGTTTTTCACACACAACAATAGCTGACATAGTGTAAACATGTCTGGCTTTTCTTGGTACTGGTTTGAATGAACTGCCATTGGTTTTGTTTTTATTTTTTTCTTTATTTTTAAATCGAGGAGTTTTTGGGGCAGGGAGTACGGGAGCTATCTTGACTATTTTGATTTCAATTTTCTCTTATGGATTTTTGTTTTACCTATTTGGAGATATAAGTAGTCATTCTTCAATTCTGTATCATGGTTAGACTTAATGTAGTGAGAATAAACTTCTCATGTTAAGAATAGGGTTCATATACTTTTCCACATAATATGCAGCCTATCACACCATTTTACCCTTGTAGTGTCCTGTTTGTTGATGGCAGAGGCTGTGTGTATGCTATCTTGGGCAACTTGGAAGTACAATTGTTGTGATCGGTGGTTATTGAGTGGGATGCATGGAAATTTCATGGAAATTTTATATATATTTTTAGTATCCTATTGCATCTTGTATTTCCTTATGTTCATGTAGGATACACTTCTAGGACCTGCCCATGGATGTGGGAGAGGTAGTACTGACACTAAGTGCTGAATAAATTGTGACTATATTGA
>Ga0325411_1005201_pt1 | contig 14473 bp, 9 predicted proteins | sample PopdelMetagenome_13_FD_206181 | JGI IMG/M metagenome (GOLD analysis project Ga0325411, IMG submission 206181) | Populus deltoides microbial communities from Bellville, Georgia, United States - Xylem-PdIQD-R4 | ecosystem: Host-associated > Plants > Phyllosphere > Stem > Wood/Secondary xylem... | reverse complement strand
GAGAAAGAAAGAAAAACCTGTAAGATTTAAACTCCATGCATCCTTGGGATTCATACAAACTCAGAAATTACAATATTTTGTTTTGATTTCTAAAGGTTATTTGTCCTTTTCAGGTTAGCTTGGGAGATCCCCTTCGTCGAGGTGCTGAAGAACGTGAGCTTAAGGAAATAATTGGAGCAGCGGTATGCAATTTGTAGTCTTGTCAGCGTTTTCTAAAATAGATAGATGTTGCAGATCATAATTAGGATTAACATTCCTTGCACTGTCCTAAGTTGCGATTGCAGTTACTTCCCTGGTCCAGTGTTACTCCATTCCGGGCTATAGTTTTGGGCCTAATGCACATGATTTTTTATTAATTTTTAGCAACCTGTCTCTTATGAATGAATTTTAAAAGAATTTCACTGGAAATAAAAATACTAGTACTTAAATCAATGCATGCCTTAATTCTAGTGAAAAATATGCATCCTTTTTCATTAAATGATTAAAAGTTTACCAATCTAGCTTAACTGATGTAGAAACCAAGAGATTCTAGCAGTATTGTGTTTAAAAATAAATATGCTTTGTTATTAAGCTTTAATTGCTTGTCTCATTGAATTTATCTTGTTTGCTTCAGATCAAGAAGAAAAAAAGCTTCACATGCTGGGATGTTTGACATTGCAAAAACGGTGAATAGGCCAATGATACATATAGGTGGCCAAGGCCTGGCGTGTCCGCGGACCCCTTTTCTGAATGCTAATGTTGAATTTTCTATAGATTGTTCCTGTTTAGTGTTCATCCAGATGGAAATGTTTCCTGCATTATTTATTCAGATCGGTCCAACTCCATTGTCGGTGAATTTTTTTTTCTCTTAAAGTTGCTTTCAACCTCAAAAAACTAGCATATCTTATGGTGTTTATTTAATTAGAAGAATATTAGGCTTGGTCACACCTTTCGTGGGAGGTGAATTGGTGCTCTCACAGACAAAATACTTCCAACTAAAAAGCTACTTGCAGGTAAGATCCTAAGCATGAGAGTGCGGTACTGCAGTGCACTCTTAATATAGTACAGATATTTGGTGGTTTTGGAAAAAAACTAAGTACCTAGTCTGCTCTTCAAGCTTCCCTCGGGATTTCACCATGACAGTGTCCACTCAACGAGTTGGAGAAATTTTACAAAAATCTTAGCCAGCTCACTTGAGTTGTTACAAATCTGAAACTTCCCTCGAGCTTTTCCACCTGCTCTTATACAGCATGTGAATCTTGCAAGCCTAAATTTATCTGCACTCAACCCATCAAGATATCACCTGTTACCCCTGTTTTCTCTCTGGACTAACCCATAGTTGAAGCATTTTCTCTGGTTAGTTTAGTTACTTAAGGCAGTGGAAGCATAGGTGCATAAATGAGAGCGAAACTTTATAAATTATGTTTCCATTTACCCTCTCTTTATGCTTAGGACCACTTTATCTTACGAAGATGCTGCGAAAAGCATAGCAACTGATTGCCCTTCTAAAAGTCCGCTATGAACACTAAATCTAAAGCTAAAATAGAGTTTCACTTTTAAAACACAATTGCAATTCCTTTCAGGTTTGGTGAGGCGATGCGGAGCAGAAACGACTCTTGCCATCCCCTCATTTAGTTGATGTCATTGCATTGAGATGAAAAACACATTGGTGGCTAACCATGAGCCATCACCAACCCAAAAAATTCGAAATCAATGGGCAAGACGTGATCAAAATTCATCCAAGCCTTAGAAGAACTTTCGGACATTGTAGCTAAATGTTGTAATGATTACCTTTACAATCATTTGTTAATTTGCGTTCTGTTTTTGTATATTTATTTTGTTTTGAAGTAATTATATAACTTTGAAAAAATATTTGTTTAGTTTTTTGTAAGGTAACATAAAAAATATAATATAAACTCGGATCGTAAACTCAAATTGTAAAATCATAAAATCAGAAGTATATTTTTTTAACTAATTATATATTGATAATTCTGGTTAAGAAATTAAATTACATTAAAATCTGATAAAATAAGTCAACAATATTATAATCAATGAGTGATCTAAATAAAATGAGAGAGATAGATAGTATGAATTAATAAACTAATGACATGGAGAAATAAAAAGTCTCCGAACAAAATTTCTCAATACAAAGGAATCACTGAAAGGTAGGAAGCACATATAAACCCAGTGACAACCTGGTTGTTCCCATCACAATAAGTCTTGATAGACCTTTTTTGGGTTGCAAGCTAATGAGTTTAAATTACTAATCAACTAACATAAATTCAATAATGAAATAAACTCCTAAACAATGTCTAATGCGCTAGAAAAAATTCAAATTAAAAATAATTATTTAAAAATAAATAAATAAATAAAATAGAATAATAAAAAAATCTTCATGTTAAAATTCCTCCATATAGCCTGAATCTTCAATTTTTGTATATTCTTGACAGATTTGAGTCCTGATTTCAAACATGTCGTTCTCTCTCATTTAGATGAATTATTGGACCTACAATATATAGTTGGAAAGTTTTAAATGTCTAGTTTCTATCCTAACTTAATCAAAGCAAAATTCCACTGGTAGCTCTAGATATGTCCCAAACAGTACACGAAAATTTGTTTGACATACTTGACAATATTAGTTTACTAAATTTGACCCTTTGAAATATTATGTTCCCTAACTTCATTTGACTTGAAAATTTACCACAATATATTTTCATGTATCTAATATTTCCCTGTAAAATTTCAGCTTTATCAAATATACGGTTTGAAAGATATGCTCAATCTCGTAAAACTAGTCAGCAGACATTTTAAGATCAAATTTGGACATGACTTGGTTCATATCATAAATTTAGTAAACTCGTGAAATCAGACCGAGTTTAACGAGTTTATCGATTTTACTGATTTTGCGCGAGTTAAGTCTGATTTTACTCGTTTTGAGTTTTTAGTCTGATTTAGCACGTTAGATACATGTTAACTTGTAAAATCGTAAGATTTTAGGAGTTAACTCGTGATTTTAACAACCTTGCTATGTGATATCTATTTAGTTTCTGCAATCTGGTATTTTGTTTTTCGCTACTTTTGTGTTATGGTTTTATTTGTTTGTTGATTATGGCTATTGAAAGAGATGATTCGCTTAGTCTGTAAATGTGAGGTTGGATAGAAAGAACTATTTGTATTCAAGTTATGTAATGTGAAATTTCCTTAAGGGTAAAAAGATGTGGGGATATGTTAGTGAAACTTATGTGATACCTAAGAATACTGAGGAGAATGATGTACTTAGATAGATGCATGAGAAGCAAATAATGCAAAGATTATTACTTGAATTAACAATTCTGCTGAGAATTCCATAGGTATGTAGTTGGTAAAGTATGAAATAACAAAAGAGGTTTGAGATCATTTGCAAAAGTTATTTACGCAATCAAATTTTACAAAACAGTATCAATTAGAGAATGATATACGAGCTCTTCACTAGAAGAATATGAGTATTCATGAGTTTTATTTTGCTATGATAGATTTGAAGGATCAATTGGCTCATACAAAATCGACAGAATTAAAGGTATGTGATGCCTATATTGATCGTAAAAAGGAGCAATAATTGATACAGTTTTTTACAGCAGTTTACAGTGATTTTGAAGGACTTAGAGGTTCAATTCTGCGTCGTTCTCCACTATCTTCTGTTGACTTTGTTGTCAGTGAGCTATTGATTGAAGAAATATGTCTTCAATCTTATTCTAAAAAGATAATTCTTTCTGTTTCAAATCCTTCTATACTAGCAGTATTATCTAAGCCATTCTCTAATCATCAGAATAAGCATTACACAAAAGTTGCCTTCGACGAGTACAGTTTCTGTAAGCAGAGAGGTCATTGGAAGGCTTAGTGTCCCGAGTTGAGACAACAAAAATAAGTTTGGAAGCCTGACAACCAGTCACAATCCAATGCTCATAGACCACCTGAGGGTTATAAACCACCACACTACAACACTGTAACAATAGTTTCATCAGGCTTTGTCATTGATCCTAGTTCTCTAGCTGAGTAATTTCAAAAGTTCTCTCCTTATAGCCACAGGCAATGTACACCTTTTCTTTTGCAAGTCAGTTACCTCATAGTTCTTCAAGTATGTTACGTTTTAAATGGGTTTTGGATTCTGATGTTTCATATCATATGTCTCCAGATTCTTCATCTTTTACTTCTGTGTCCCCTTCGCCCTCTATTCCTGTTATGACTGCTGATGACACTCTCATGCCTTTAGCAGGTGTTGGTTCTGTTGTCACATCTCACTTGTCTCTCTTTAATGTTTATCTTATTCTGAAACTCAGATTGAATCTAGCCTCTGTTGGTTAGTTATGTGATTCTAGTGCTTATTTAGTCATTTTTTCCTCTTTTTTTTTATTGTGTACAAGATCTGTAATTTCAGAAGTTGATTGGAACAGGCCATAGGGAGAATGAACTATATATTTTGGATGAGTTAAAAGTGCTAGTTGTTGTTGTTGTTGCTACTACTATTATTGATTTGTCTTCTTTTTATTTGAGTCATTCGTCTTCTAGTTTTTATTTATGACATTCTCGTTTAAGTCATGTTTTGTCTTCTTGTTTGAGATTTTTGGCATCCATAGGAGCTTTAGGAAATTTACAAAACTTGTGATATTTCTGATTGTAGTGGATATAAACTGATAAAATTTTTCTCTTTACCTTTTAATCAAAGTATTTCTGTTTCTTCTTTCCAATTTGACTCGATTTATTCTGATGTATGGGGACCTTCTCTTGTTGCTTCAAAAAGAGGGTCTCGATATCATGTTTTTTTTAATTGATAATAATACTCGTTATTGTTTGGTTTATTTAATGAAACATCGTTCTAAATTCTTTGAGATATATACAACATTTCAAGCTCTTATCAAAACTCAACATTTTATTGTTATCAAATGTTTTAGGTGTGATTTGGGTGAGGAATACATCTCTAATAAATTTTATGAGTTGCTTACCTTAGATGAAATCATTTACCAAACTTCATGTACAGATACTCCTGAGCAAAATGGAGTTGTTGAAAAAAATATAGGCATATTGTCGAAACTGCTTGTTCTCTCTTGTTATCTGCTTCTATTCCTAGTGAGTTTTGGGGAGAAATTGCCCTTACTACTGCAAGTTTGATTAATACAATTCCATTTTCTCATATTTTAGGGTTTTCTCATTTCAAAAAGTTATATTAGTATACCACTGATTATTCCTCATTTAGAGTTTTTGGTTGTACTTGTTTTGTTCTTTATCCTCATGTAGAACGTAGTAAGTTGTTCACTTGATCTGTTATATGTGTCTTTCTTGGTTATGATAAAGGTAAAAAGAGGTATCGTTGTTTTGATCCAATAACTCTGAAACTTCATGTGTCTTGTTATGTTATCTTTCTCGAGCATATGCCTTTCTTTTCTATTCTATCCACTACTTATAACTTGACTAGATCTGATCTTATTCATATAGATTCTTTTTCTGAGGATTCTAATAGTTTATCATTTTAGGTTCCTAGTACTTCAGATACCTCTCCCCATGTTCTACCAATTTGTATTCATCATTCTATAAGTACTAACATTTTACTCTTCGACACATCTGAAGCTTCATTATGAGATTATGAATTCACCTTTACGTCAATCCACACACATTTGTAAGTCCATAAAGCTATGAAATTTTGCTTATTCTTGTTATTCTTCATCATATACTTTTTTATTAGCTTTTATTCATTATCTCTCTAAGCCCTCTTCCTATAAAGAGGCAATTATTGATCTTTTTTGGTAGCAAGCTATAAATGAGGAACTTTCTACTTTGCATAAGATATATACTTGGGATTTGGTTCCTCTACCTCCTAGCAAGAGCGTTGTTAGTTATCGTTGGATGTATAAGATCAAGACTAATTTTGATGAGTCTATTGAGAGATACAAAACTAAGTTGGTTGCAAAAGGATTCTCTCAACAATATGGTATGGATTATGAGGAGACATTTGCCTTTGTTGCAAAAATTACTACTAATTGTACTCTTATTGCCATAACTTCGGTTCGTCAGTGACATATCTCTTAGCTTATGTTAAAAATATCTTGTTGAATAAAGATCTTCAAAAAGAAGTTTATATGACGCCTCCTCCTAGTGTTTCACATGACTCCGAGTATGTTTGTAAGCTCAAGAAAGCGTTATATGGTCTCAAACAAGCACCTTGTGCTTGGTTTGAGAAATTCTTTGCCGTGATCTCGTCTCTTGGATTTATTTCTAGTGGTCATGATTTTGTTTTTTTTTTATTAAGTGCACTAATGCAGGTCTTATCATTTTATCTTTATATATTGATGACATGATTATTACTGGTGATGATATTGATGGTATTTTAGTTTTGAAGATAGAGTTGGCTAGACAGTTTGAAATGAAGGATTTGGGTAATCTTTGATATTTCCTGGGTATTGAGGTAGCTTACTCACCCATAGGTTTCCTTTTTTCTAAGTCGAAATATGTTGCAGATATTCTTGAGCAGGCTAAACTTACTGATAACAAGATTGTAAATACTCTCATTGAGATTAATGCAAAGTATTTTTCTTATGATGGTTTACCTTTGACAAATCCTACTTTATACTATACTATTGTTGGAAGCTTAATATATCTTATTATTACTCGTCTAGATATTGCATATGCTGTTCATATTGTTAGTCAGTTTGTTGCTTCTTCTATTACCGTTCATTAGGCAACTGTTCTTTGTATTTTACGATATCTTTTGGGTATTGAAAATGGGATACAGTCTTTCAGACTCTTTTACTTCTATCCATCTCTTTCTTGGAGCTGCGTGCATACTCTGATGCTGATCATGACAGTGATTCCACAGATTGCAAGTCTCTTATAGGTTTATGTATCTTATTAGATGATTATCTTATTTTTTAGAAGAGCAAAAAACAATATATTGTATCTCAATCTTCAACCGAAACAGAATATCGTGTTATGACATCTACTACCAAAGAGATTGTTTGGTTACGTTGGTTACTTGTGGATATGAGAGTTTGCCTTTCTCATCCTACTCCTATGTATTGTAATAACCAGAGTTCTATTTAGATTGCTCACAACTCGTTTTTTTTCATAAATGAACTAAACACATTGAGATCGATTGTCATCTTACTTGTCATCATCTTAAGTATGACACCATTATTTTGCCTTTTGTTTCTTCTTCTTTGCAGATTGCAGATTTCTTTACCAATTCACATTTCATTTCTCGTTGTCGTTTTCTAGTTGACAAACTCTCAATGCTTGCAGCTGCCGTATCATAAATTTGAGGGGAGATATTAAAAAATATATTTATTTTGTTTTATTTGTTAATGGTAGAATAATATTTTTAGTTTAGTCTATATATAATTTCTTTATATTTAGGTTAAAACAATAACTTCAGAATAAAATGATCAATGAAAACCCTAGTCTTCTTCTCTCTTATGTTTGTATTTCTTTTATGTTAATTTGGATTGCTTTAACATTATCATCATCATCACTTTTTTCTCTCTTCTAATTTACTTGCTTCTTTGCATTTATATGAACAAACAACTGGTTTATATATGTGTAAAGGATGATAATCTAGCATCCTGAAAGATATGACATTATTACTGGTCAAATATTGTAGGGATCTCCAGTTTCCCCTCTTCTCATCAAAATCTCAAGTCAATGGACGCTATGAGATAATTGTTCTCAGCATAGCTTGGAGCAGTTTCCTTCTAATGTTCTTCTTTTCACATTGTTTTCTTTGGTATTTTAATACATTTCGGATTAACGAAAGTCAGTAAAAAACAGCATGATGCCATTTCTAAACAAACACGAAAGAGAAACAACATAACGAGCTAATTAGATTATGAGTTCAGAGAGGAGGTGGGCGTGAGCTTGTCAGACTAAATAGACATTTCTCCTGAATTTTCTGGTCTATGATTGTCCATGTATGATAATACTATAAGACAAACGGAAGTAAATCATATTGAGTGTAGTATAAGATTTCACAAAGTAGCACACATCACCGTAATCTTGCAATTTGGGGCGGCTAGATATTTTATTGAAGAAACATGGAAGGTGTTCAATTAGCAGCTGCTTTCAAGATTTATTTGTTGAGGAAGTTGACAGAGGCAGGTGTTGACTTTGTGTCTTGTCTGAAACTTTGGATTTTCTCCTCTGGAGTTTGTAAAACTCAAAAGGATTAAAATTGAAAGTTATTGGATAAGTTTTTTCAACGGAATTCTCGGTGCCTGCGTTTATTTTTCACTGTAAAATTGATCGAATGGTTCAAGATTTATATTTCGAGCAAGAATGGGATAGAACTCTGTTGATAAACAAGCATAAGCAATAAGCGAAATGACACCAGATGAATCTTGATTTCTAATATGAATATTGTTGTCTTATCAGCAAGGCCAACCATGATTACCCAACATTATAGAATGAACTCTCGGTTATCCAACAGTCAACATTTTAATTCATATGATAATACAGAAAAACAAGGAGGAGGAGGAGAGAGGATAGGGTTTTAGGGAGCCTCCCTGAACGCCTCTCCACTTCACATCAATCTGAGAGCAAAATCTTAGGCAAAAATACCAAAGCAAGCATGTGATTCCAAGTCTAGGAAGAAACAAATAAAAAACAGGGTTGCAGCTATCGCCTCACAGCCTTCCCAGTTTTTCAAACTCAAGATAAAAATGAAAAATTAATGGAGTCCAGTTGCTCAGTGCTCAGTGCAATGCATGCAATATAAAAGATCAGCAAAATATATACACGTTTCAATGCGTACATGGTCGAGATCAGATCATAAAGTCAATAATTCACAGGCATATAAGCCAGAAGAAGAAGAAGAAAAGAAACCCCCAATGAACCCAGTTCTTGAAGTCAATCCTCCATAGAGCTGTTTCGCTAAGCAAACCCCATGAAACAGAAACCTGGAGAAACCATGTAAGAAGATCGAGGATGTCCATGCAAGCCCCATACTATATATGACGAAATCAATCAGGCGCCATCCATACCTGCAAACCCATCAAAGAAACAATATCTAATTTCATCTCAACTTTTCTGGCAAGAGAGAGTGATTGACTGACAGAACAAAGAAACACAAAATAAAACCGGCCATGCCCTCTCAAACTAAACTTTTTTTTGGATAATTGCCCTCAAACTAAACTAATCCACCTTTTGCCAAGAAAGGTGCGTGTCTTCATAACCATCCATTTCATGAGAAGATTGTGAATTAGGTGTTGTCAAAGAAAAGTTGTTACTCACATCAGGTACAAAACCTTTCAAATCTCCATACCCATGAAGGGAATTAAAGTTACTCGAACAATTCTGACCCCCCAACATTTCATTTGCTTCCACCTCCACCCTGAGTTTCTCTCCTCTCATCAAACTAGGCAATCCTAGCTCTGGCAGCTGCTGCATCGCTTTCTTGCTTGACTCACATATTGAGGAACCGGTCTTCTTTCTCTTGCCTGGAGCACTGCTTCTTGCTTTCTTCTTGATCATGCCTTCACTTCCACAAGGTTGACCAGTGAGTCTTTGAACAAGCTCTCTAAAATTTGCAACATCAGTCTTTATAACTTTTGGTGCAAATACGTGAATTATGCGAACTTTGGGCTTGATCAACTGTGATATTACATGTGACTCTCTGTGCATGCCTAGCTTGGAAGAAGCTGATGAACTAGGGTTACTTGAGCGTGGCCTTACTATGCCTTCCATGGCTACACACACACACACACAATACGAAGTTACAATTAATAAAGCAAGAAAGAAGGCTAGGAGAAGAGAGAAGGGGGCTTGTAGCATGCAGCTAGCCAGGTTGATCAGATGAAATTAACGTGTCCGTTGTTTTTTGCAGGGAATAAACGGAGGCTTAAATAGAAGAGAAGTCGGGCGATTGACTTAATTAAAAAAAAAAAGAAGGATTTTTGGTAATTAATTAAGGGTCGATAAGGCTGTCTTTTGGATATTCATAGAATCACAAATATAGAATTACAAGGGTCAATGAAATAAACCATCCAGCAACTGACATTGATTTGCCTTTGCCTTCCTGCAGCTAGCTAGCCAAGTACAAAATACGTATATACTACGTACATGTACTATATAACACATTAATTATCTCAATTCGCCCACAGAGTTTTTGGGGTTTTTATAATATGCTATTAATTTAAAATTAACAGAACGTTGTCAGATCAAGTTCATTATGATTATTCGATCTTTAATTAGGAACTTCTAATTACTTCTCACATTTTTTTCTTCATAAAAGCAATAACCCTTTCCTGACTTTCGAACTTTTAGTGACAAGAGAAATTAACACAGAATGTCGCAGGAAGGAGTTCAAACAAATTTAATGATTTAATTCTCTAATTTTTTTTATTATCGATCAATTAAAATTAACAACACTATAGAAAAACCTTAAGAGACAGACCACTTTATAGTTGAAGTTTATTTTTTCTCTGATTTTTTATTTTAAATTTTAAAACCTGCTGCTCCTTGAATATAATAAATCAATGTGAGAATTTAATTGAGAAAAAAATTGTTTTAAATATTGATGCTACAATTATTAAACTGACTCGACAAATTGACTTAAAACTAATTATTTCATTGTTTAACTTATGTAAATATAAAAAAAATCAATTCGAGATAACTTGCAAACTAGACAAAACCTAGTAAAAAACCCAGTTAACTAAATAATATAGTTTTATTCTGTTTTATTTTTAAAAATAATTTACCTTGTCAACACACTTAATCCTTGACCAGGCCTTACATCAGGTAGAACCCGGATCAAGTTCAGAAACCATGGTTGATTCTACAAGATGACTGGGATATCTAACAAGAACAATAAGCGTGTAAGAAAATTGTCAAATTAGGGAAGGTGCTAGCAAGGCTGGTGAGGTGAGGTCTCGAGAGAGAGTAACCGCTTGATGTGTGCTCGTGGATGTGCACGTGAAGGTGGCAGTGCAGAGGCCTTACAATTGCAAAAGGCTGTGCTGTGTACTGAGAATCAAATCGGAGACGACGACACACACAAGACTCGTGCATGAGATACCCACATGCTCATAGAGTCATGATCCTGCAGAGATCATACCATGGCTGACACCAAGATTTGTCACAGGAAATTCATGATCCTTTCTACTTTCCCTCGTAATTGTCTCTTCTATCACCTCTATGGATCGGGCTTAGGAATCCATCCCCTTAGGATTATGTAGTTATATCTCCAGGGCATCATTTTATATAATTCCTTTCGGGTCAAGAAACTGGGGTTTATTCCGATAAAAACAGCTCTGCATGTACACCTCTCTATGTTCTTAATTACGCTTCATACGTGAATTTATCTCTTATGTATTAGAGGGATTTCTCAATTGATACTTCAGTTATATATAAAACTCGTTGCTACCGGCCTGTTTTTGTTTTCTTTTTAAGAAAAAATTAACAGTTTAATTTCAAGAAGAAATAAGTGATAAAAAATGGCGTTGACACATGAACAAATACGATAAAATTAATTAATTAAATGTGTATTTCAACAAGTTTATTGCCAAGCTTGTGTAGTCATGATGATGGGGGTGAGAGAGTTGCAAACGCTGCCAACACATCCAAGCTGCTTGGTAATATTCAAAGATCAGTTTAAGTGTTCTTTTCTAATTTGGAAAGATTAACTTCAACAATTTAAAATTAAGGTATAGTTATTTGATATGTTTTGATGATGATAAAATTATAGATACACCATTTATTTATAATATTAATTAATTAATTTTATTTACTTATTATTTATGTATGTATCAACCACATTTCTTATGCTCGTCCTCTCTTCTAACTTTCAATTTTCTTAAATTATTTTAAGAAACTATTTTGAATTTTTTTTTTTAAAATTGAGAGGTTTGCCTCGCTTTGTCAGGTCCGTTTCCTTTTCTGAAAAAAATATTTGCCCAACTTATAAATTCACCATGCAAGTTTTGCCTACATGAATATAATTAAAACCGTGTTTGTTTTTTGGAGTTTATGTTTTAGAAAATTATTTTTTAAATTTTTCTATTTTTATTTGCTATTAAAAAAATTGATTAACGGAAAACACTTTCCAGTCAAAAAAAAATATGGCTTAGTTTTCAGGAAGGTGTTTTCCTGAAAAATTTGGACAAAAAACACTTTCCGGAAGTTGTGAAAAATTTAGAAATGTCATATTATTTGCTGATTATATCAAATTTGATCCTCAAACTTTTGATTGCTATATATATTTTGTTTTGAATATTTATTTTTCAATTTCATCTCTTAAAATTTAATTTTTATATTAAATTTGATCTTCATTTTTAAAATTGTTATTTGTTTTTTCATTATTATTTTTTTATTGAAATTTTTTACCTATCAAATTTGATCCTCATTCTTTTGATTGTTATTTATTTTATTTGAAATAATTTATGAAATGTTAATTATTATTATTTTAATTTCTTCATCTTTCAATTTTTTCTAGATTTGATCTCTATTATTTTTTTATTATTTATTTTATTCGAGATAATTTATGAAATTATATTTTTTTTTTCAATTTCATTCTCATTCAACTTTTTAATTTGAAAGATTTGTTCCTTATTATTTTAATAAACTTGAGAAAAATAAAACATTAATAAGTTATTTTCCAGCTTATTTTCCATGACATAACCAAACACTGGAAGTATATTCCAACTTATTTTCCATTACACTATCAAACATCAGAAAATAATTCACTGTCCTGGAATTCACTTTCCCAGAATTCACTTTCCAAAAGAAAATTACTTTCCAGCAAACAAACGGGACCTAAGGCATCAACATAAATATTTATATCTCAATCTATCTATTTTATAATAGGTCAATATTTTCTTAATTTCATCATAAAAGTGCTTATCGGTCAATTTATTCATCTATTTATATATTTCTTTGTTTATCTGTAAAAGTATTACTAACAAACTCATTGACGAGTTTTTTTGACGGATTATTTATGTTCATGAGCCCATCAGTAAAATTTATGCCAATAAACTATGAGTATAAATACCGACAGAAAATTCCATTGGTAAATCTAAATATTCTAGTAGTGACATGCAATAATCTAAACACAATGTTCACATAATTTCAGTTTAATTAATTGCTTTATGTGATGATGTTGTAAAATCCAAAATATTAGGGAAGTTATTTTTTTTTGTCACATTTGAATGATGGATAATCACGTGTTGATGTCCATCTTCTATTCTTCATAACTGAGGATTCTGAGGGGCTAGTGATGAGGACTGAATTTCCTGCAAAACAATTTTTTTTTTGGGATCTTTGGGACCCCCGATGATTAAGTCAGTGACTTTATTATAAAGAGTTGCAGTAAATGAGCATTAAATTTTAAAAACAAGAAAGTTTATCCTTAGTTTATGCACGATAAATGCCAAGAATAAGTTGAAAGAGAGTGAAGATGATAAACCTCTTTCCTGGGTCATTTATAGAGTATTTATAACCTTGAATTTTCTATTTTCTTACTCGAGGGGTCGTAGGTCTTTTCATTTTTTATTTTTCATATCAATGTTGATAATCAACATTAATATTGGTTGTAAGTGTTTCCTTATATGACATTAATTGTTGATGGAAGTATCACATGTCTATAGAAGATCACCCTGCATCAATACACATGATATTAATACCGATGAAATCATCCATTATAATCAACATTAATACTAATTGATGTATGGAAGACTCTTAGAAGACTTTTTACACAGCTGCGGTGTAGGAACATGATGAACCTAGATTCTTACCTTGGGTGCTTGTATCCAGAAAAATCCTTGGCTCGAAAGGGCGTTGATCTTGGTGTTTTAGGCTTGGCACGTAATTGAGCTCAAGGAGGCTGGGTCTGATATCTCGTCATACCCACTGATGCTTAGGGCTAGCAAATAGTCGAGTTCAAGGAGGTTGGATCTGATATGTTTCCAAACCCACAAGTGTTTGGGCATAGCACACAGTCGAGCCTAAAAAAATTAGGTATAATATCTTGCTAGATCCATAAGCCCTTGAGCTTGATATATAGCCAAATCAAGAGGGATTTAGCTTGACATTTTGCTAAACCCAATGCCATGAGTCTTGGCCTCTACTAAATTTCTGTAATGAATCTTCTTTCTATTTATCCTTTTTAGTTATGGACTTTACAAGAAAAATTGTTTTTAGCATGAATTACGTCCATCCACCATTCTGATTATACAAAAAATTTCGATTGATTAACTTTTTCTTGACGCCCCTCTTATTTACATGTTCCAGTCACATATGCCACAATTGGATAGAAAGATTATTTGAATTAAGTAAACCAACAATGGTCAGCTCTCAAAGATTATAAAGGCCGTCAACTAGCTTTCGTTTTGTATTTAAATTGTTTAATTCAGTGATTACAATTCATATTTGAAGTCATCGTGCATGATGAGATTAATTAAATCCTTTATGTGTGTATATATTAGGTTGTTTAATGAGGAGGAAAGAAATACCAGCAGCTAGTTTTCTTCACCCATTGTAT
>Ga0325411_1005200_pt1 | contig 14474 bp, 7 predicted proteins | sample PopdelMetagenome_13_FD_206181 | JGI IMG/M metagenome (GOLD analysis project Ga0325411, IMG submission 206181) | Populus deltoides microbial communities from Bellville, Georgia, United States - Xylem-PdIQD-R4 | ecosystem: Host-associated > Plants > Phyllosphere > Stem > Wood/Secondary xylem... | reverse complement strand
CAGTTTCTTTCTTCCTTTTCCTTTTGTTTCCCGCCAACTTTTCTTCCTTTTCCTTTTGTTTCCCGCCAACATTTCTCTTTAATGGATACATCCCAATCACAGCAAAATGCATGCAGCAAAATGGAAGCCTCTCATTTCATCTCCGTAGCTAATTAAAAGCAACGGTCTCCACCTGTTCATCAAGTTCTCGTCAGCACCCACTTTTATTATTTTACACGAATAAAATACATACATACATACATACATACATACATACATATATATATATATATATATATATATATATTATAAAATACTGTAAAACGCATAGGTTTTTTACTGTAAGTTTTTTTTTTTCTGTAGCAGTTTTTTTTACATGTTTTTTTTCCTTTTTTAACCCAAAATTCACTTTTTCTTATGTTTTTTTTATTATTTTTTTTCAAAATTATCTTTGCTAATTTTTTTAAATATTGAGCTGATTGAAAATTTAACTATGTAGTATTTTTCTTTAAAACATTATAAATTGCTATAATATTATCATTCATAGTTTTTTTTTATGATTTATTTATTTTTTTTTTTTTCAAAATGATCTTTGTAGATTTTATTTTTTTTATATTAAGTTGGTTGAGAATTTAGCTTTGTAATTTTTTTTAAAAAAATATGTATGGCTACAATGTTTTCCCTACATAGTTTTTATTTTGCTGCAGTGTTTCACCATATATTTTTTTAAAAATTAACTTTATCAAATTTATTTTTTCAATATTGAACTAGCTGATAATCTAGCTTTAGCTTTCCCCACATGTTTTTTTTTATTGTTTTTCTTTTTTTTCCAAAATTGTCATTTTTTACATATTTTCTTTTTTTTGTTTTGTTTTTTTTCAGAATTATTTTTGTTGATTTTATTTTTTTTACTATTAAACTGGTTGAAAATTTAGTTTTTTTGTTTTTTTCTTTAAAACACTGTAGCTTTCCTCACGTGTTTTTTTTTGCTGCTTTTGTTTCCTTTTTTTAACATGTTTTTTTATTTATTTTACCCAAAATTGACTTCTTTTTTTTTTACAATAATCTTTGTCAGTTTTTTTTTTTACATATTGAGGTGGTTGAAAACTTAGCTTTATAGCTTTTTTTTTCTTTTTAATTTTTTTTGTTTGATTTAGTTTGTTAATGTTAATTTTTTTATTTAGTTATAAGATTTTCATGATACGGATCTCGGGTTTGATGGGTTAACCTGATTTGACGAGTTATTTTTTTCATTTAGTTTTGTTTGTTAAAGTTAATTTTCTTTCTATTTAATTATCAGACTTTCATGACACGTATCCTGGGCTTAACGAGTTAACTTGGTTTGATGGGTTAACTCAGTTAATTCAATTTTTTTTTCTTTTTCTTCATTAGGTTTTTTCCTTCCTGTTGACTTTTTTCTTTTTTTTAATTAATCTATTTAATTATCATACTTTTATAACACGACCTTATAGCCAGACCCACATCCAATATTCTTGGGTCCAGTGTTGTAGCTAGGTTCACTTAAACTTTGGTCATGCAAGTTTAATTTTATTATTAATATTATAAATATTACTTTTAAGTCAGGCGTTACAGTCACACCCAAGATTCTTGGGTATAAATTTATAAAAAAACCTAAAATTTTTAAATTTTTATTTTTTTAATATTTTTTTATATAAAAAATAACCCGCTGCATCGAGCGGGTCATGTTTCTAGTGTGTGTATAGTGTTCTCCACTTTTTTCATTTCCACGTGTTAGTGTGTTTGGTTGGTATAAGCAATCAGTCCCCGTCACGCTACCTAACCCAAATCACGTGATTCCAAATGTTATAGTTCTGCCTAGCTTCCCAGTGAAGGGTCAAAACACTTAGAATGCGAATACCAAGAACCAACAGCCACAAGGAAACAGGTGTAAATTATGTTTTTTAAAATTTAAATTTTTTTATTTAAAATAATTTTTTTATATTTTTAGATTATTTTAATATATTGATATCAAAAATAATTTTTAAAAAATAAAAAAATTTTATTTTAATGTATTTTTAAGCGAAAAGTATTTTGAACCGCTACCGCTATTACAGTTTCAAATAAGCTTCAAACCATACAAGTAATGTGGGATGTTTTATTTTTTTTAATATATTTATTAACTGATCAAAATCTTCTAAAAATATCTTAAAAAACATTAATTTTAATACTTCTCCCAAAAAAACACACATTTTAAAAAACTGATTGTAATGCAAAAATAAACATCTTTTATTTTGCTATGTTAAGAATGGTTTGCGTTTTTAGAAGAGTAATAATTTCATTAATTTTAAACTACTTCAAAATAAATTACTATTTTTATATTACTTAAATGAAAAACATTAAAATGGAAACTTACAAGAGAATTAACAAAACATTTTACAACATTGATAAATCATGATCCATTAAATATCTTATTTTTTCATTGACAAAACTCAAAGATACCTGAATTTTTTTAACCAATTATCTTGTTATCATGATCATCAGAGGAATAAGCCATACTATCATGTATCATTGATAACAAATTTCAAATGTCCCAAACTATGTATGAATGTCAATCAATTCTATACAACAAGATACAATCATTTTTTTTTTATTCAAATGATAAAATCTTCTAGATTTGGAGATATAAACTTTTACATAGATAGACAATCGAACTTAGAAATCAAGTTTGAAAAGATTTTGACCATTGAAAATAAACAAAAAAAAATGAGAAAAACTTATCTTTATAAAAAAGAAAACAAAGAAAAACAATAGAAAAGAGGTGTTTGTGGCCTTGAGGCTTAAAAAATGTTTTTTTTTAGAGGGAGAGGGAGAAAAAGAGACGGGAGCGGGAAAAGAAGAATGAGATTAGCCACACCCCCTCATGGCCTACCACCATGATGAAAAAAGCCAGGAGAGTCATGCCCTGCAAGCGGCTCTAGGACAACTATATAAAGGCTGCCACAGCCACCCTACCTCTGCGCTATGACTAGACAGGGGTAGTGCTCTCTCTCCCCCTTTTCCCCCTTATAAATACCAGAGGAGAGAAAGGAGCGAGGGACGGAAAAAAAAAAAAGAGGGGTGAGATTATAGAGAAGAGAACGAATAAAAATAGAAAGAAAAACAGAAAAAAATAAGAAAAAAGAACAGAAAAAAAAAACAGAGGGAAGGAGAAGAGATAACAGAGAAATAGAAAGAGGAACTAGAGAGGAATAAGAAAGAAAAGGAAAGGAAGCGCAAATGAGAAGAGAAAGCAGAGAATAGGAGAAAGATAGAGAGAAGATAAGAACAATAACATCTATAAGTCTCTCTCTCTCTCCACCGCAACGCCATCATCTGCAGCCGCGTTCTGCCACCACCACCACCAGTAGCACTGCCATGAGGCACCGTCCGGTCCGTTTTCCCCCGCCCCTCTCCTTTTCCTTTTTCTTCTTCTGCTTTGTCATCTCCACTATTTAATTTACTCTCCACTGTTCACTAGGCCAGGCAGCGCCGACCCAGGCCAAAATGGTTGGGCTGGGTCCGGCCCAAAGCAAAACAAAATCCAAAAAAATCCTTTCGAAAAAATTTGTGATTTTCTCACGTATTTTTCTATCAATTTTGTTTAATATTTATTTGTATTTTTATACCGTAAAGATATAATTCCGGTATTAAAATACTCGGTTTTCGTCGAAACATTGCAAAATATTATAAACAAAAAAAATGTCTTGTTTTCATACATACAGTCAAGTCTCTCAAAGATAAAAAAAAAAAATCATATCGTATTTTCATACAACAAAAATTCAAAAAATATATGTTTTAGCATGCATTTTGGCTTTAATAACTAGTTTATTAAAACCATGAGAACTAGGCCAATGTTTCAAAAAATACCCAATTTTTTTTTTCCTTTTAGTATCTAGGATTATGAATTTATACATAAAACATATTTCTGATATTATAAAGGTAGTTCTTTTTTTTAATGACATTAGAACAGTTAGGTTTTACCCGATAAGATGATGATCTTCGTACTAAGGAAGACTTTTCTTAAACCTTAAACAAACCAATAACTAGAAAACACGACCATACCTTAGCTTTTATCAAACAATGCAACTTATCTTAGGTAGGGTGTATTTAGGGTGTTAATACCTTCCATTTATGCAACCAGTCCTCGTGCTCGATCTCGGAGACTGGTTAGGGTTTCTAGTTACCAAAATACTAGGTGGTGACTCTCATTTGCACTTTTCACGGATAAAAGACAAGAATTTCTTATCTTTCCTTTTTTCCCGATTACCCACATACGAGAGTGGACACAATCGATGTGACGCCATAAACGTGTGACAGAATGCCTACTCCACTAGGGACCTTATGGACTAAACATTGTTTTTGTTTGATTTTTATGTTTTATTGCTTGGTTTTGTGTGTTTATTGTTAATATGCATTTCCTTATGTTATTTGCTTATATGTTTTGAATTCTGTATATATTTGTTCATGCATTGTATAGAATTGTCTCACGCATCACATGTATTATTTTTCAAGCACACACAAGCTTTTAAGTTAGATTGGGGATTAACGATTTACCTTATGATTATTGGTTATACATGAAACACCTAACTCATATCTAAGTGTCTGCTTGGTAATGGTAGGCATTTGTGCCTTAACCATTTCTCGCAACGCTCTTATACTGTCTTTACAAAGATTGTCACTAGGAAGATATGAGACCCTTTTGAGACCAGGTAGAAAACCTACCCATGTTCACTTAATCAATAGAACATGTTCTTAGGTTGTATGTGTTACCTTCATTTTGCATTAAACCAAGCCTTTCTTGAAGCATCTTAAACTCAAGACTTGTGGGTGACACAATGGTCGTCACTCAGGAAATTTTTGTTATAGAGTTTGAGCAAGAATCAAAATTCTTGTTTCATCATACAAGAGTTACGACCATATCACCCTTTGAAGGTCAAGTTAATTATGTAAAAACATGTTGATACATTAAATATGCATGCTCGCAGTTTGAAATAAAGGTCCTCCAATTATGTTTTTCCTTCCAGAGTGAAGAGTTGCTGACATCTGATAATGTCAGGAAGGATTTGCTCAAGCCTCCAATCTAGAAACATAGGTTGTGGTAATAGGATTCTCTACTCTACCATGGACTCAGCTGGTGACCTATGCCAAAATGTCATCTATGAAGTTCTGACGCGCTTATTAATGGAAACTATGGGGAAATGTAGGCTTCTTTCTAAGAAGTACAACAAATTAACCTATGAGTCCCTTTTCGCAAAGCTACACAGCTAGAGAACTAATATTATCTCTAGTTTCCTTATCCAAAGCATGATCAGGAATGAATATTAGGTTTCCTTTGTTTCAACTGACGCTTTGAAGCCTCATACTAAAATACTTTTTGATTTTCTTCCCGGATACGTGGAGATTGTGTCATCAACAAATCAAGGAGTTCTACTTTGTCGCGCACATAATGAACCATTTATTATGTGTGTAACCATTCTATCCAGCAATGACAAAAGATCTTGAATCCAAAGACACGATATGATACTATAGAATCTAGCTTAATGATTGAAAGGTCAAAGCCTTTACGATACAAGATTGTGAGATTCGTGAAGCCCAAGTTTCTCTCACATAAAGAATTCTATATGTACCATTGCATTAGAGTCGAGTTGTTTAAATTAGCAACTTGGAAATGGAAGCTGTTAGATAAAGTGAAGTTATCTCATGAAGATTCCTTTGTCGCGTGACAAAAGTATCTGTGAATGGCTCACTTCATGGGCTCACTTGGAAGAAAGTTTCTTTGCATTTAATGTGAAAGGGAGAGTCAATGTTTGTTTCCACTTCCCTTGTTAGCCTCTAAGGATAGTGATAACAAAGATATGGAACTTTTTGAATAAAAAGGGAAGTTCGCCATGACCTGCATAGATAGAGAAAGCAATTTCATGGAACTATGGATCATGAAGGATCATAACAGAAAACAATGGAACAAGAGGCATTCGATAAACATAGGGATTTTAACAAAGAAAGAACCCAATGTAAGTCTTTTGGCATTTTACAATGCTGATGTTGTGTTGATAAAAGAATTTTCTTTTTTCTGATATGACATTCTTCAACTTTAAGAATGGAAACATTGATATGCTACGTTTAGGGAAGGGTTTGCTATATGGATGCTTCCTATTCCAACTTACCTTTGGCACTAAGAAAAAGCACAGTTGGACCCAACATTGGAATTTTCATTGCCCCAAAACACCATTCTTTAGATGGAATAATCCATATGAGATGTGAAGAATTACAAGAACTTTGAGGGTTAAGTCTAAAAGTTGGGGAGCACAAGGCAAATGGATTTTTGTAAAGGATTATATCAACAATCATATTCATGTCCGGTCTATCTCAATAGGTCATCATCAATGAGGGATAACAAGATATGGATGATTGTTGAAGAAGTTGATTAGAAATGTTGTTTTGTTAATTTTATTGTTCACCATTTTTATTTTGGGACCATATCTCACCTTTTAATGGATTATGCTTTTGTCCCTTGTCTTATTATTGTCTTGAAATAAAGAGATGTTTCTTTTAAAGTTTATTTTGACAAAATATTTTGATCGAACCCCAACATGTAAAATTAAGGCTTATCAATCCTGAAAGCTTTAAAAGTATCTTGATTACAAAAATGATTTGATGTTCATTAAAATGGTATGAGGTGACCAAACAAATTTGGAGCTCACACATAAAATTGAACCACATACCATATAGCTAAGTTTTAGCAGTATGCATAATGACAGGTAGGGATTCGGTAGTTATGGACTCATGAATCGTGACTCTTTACCAATCCAAATCATTATACTAGATGATGTCAAAATTTACCAGTTCTAACTAACCTTGCTTGAAATGATAAAAGGTCATTTTTGTTCACTCTTTTCACAATACTTCAAATATATCCTTACAATCTCATTTTGAGCTTGATAGAATATTTCTTTTAAAAAAAGAACTCTAACATGGATCACACCCCACATTAGAGGCAAATGAGGATTTTTGGTTAAAAATAAGGAGACAATGTTAGAATCAACACATAATGCTAAGAAAGGAAGACCAATGATTGAGAAAGGGCTATAGACTAAGGGGCAAGTAAGAAAAATTTGAGGAAGGCTATTTGGAAGCCCAAAAAAATGAAAATTGCTTACACTTAAAGGCAAGTCAAAGATAAAGGAAGGATAATGCCTATTAAGTCTAGGAAAGGCAAAACAAGTTTCAATCAAGGAAAGACACAACAAATATAAAAAAATCAACACCAAGAAAAAAATACTGAGCTACAAACATAACTTTTGGTATCTATGATAAAGCCTCTAATATCATCAAATGATTTAGACTGATTATTCATTAAAGGAAAAGTTGGATTTGTATTATGACCCGTGTTAAGAGAATTCTTCAAAGTTAATATGGTTATATGTCATTTCCTCTACAAATACAATAAGAGAAAGAGAATTAATGAATAGTTGATGTTGATCCTAGGTCTTTGAAACCCTTAAACACCTTTTTGAGCCTATGAATTTTCTTTTCTTTTATAACCATAAACCATAGCCTGCATTACATGTTTTAAAAAGCCCTTTTTAATCAAGAAAGCAATCTAAACCGATAAATAACACTCTCAAAACTTGAAGAGCTTTTCCATAAGGATCGTGACTTCATGAATTAAGTTACTGGTCATTATGTATGCTGATAAAATAGGTGCTTGAGAGAAACAACCTTTCTTGATAAAGGCTCGAGTTTTGACTTGAACATCTTGTTTCCCCTAAAATTCACAGAAAGTCACCTCATCACGTACCATCAAATGTTGTACCCAAGATCAGAGATTAAAATTAACACAAAGAATCACAGAAAAAGCTATTTTAATCTTACAATGGGTCAATTTCTGTTTTTCAAAATACAAGACAATCATCACGGATAACCCATAATGGGTATTGTTGCTACCTAATTTTTTACTCATGTTTTGATATTTTTTCAGAAAAATCCAAAAATAAAGAAAAACATCGAAAATCCAAAAAAAAATACTTTTTTTTAATATATTCGCATCATTTTAGAATTTTTAGCATCGTCTCAAAAGAATTTAAATTTTCAAAGATCATGGGAACGCGTTCGATTTTAACGCGTTATTTTTAAAAATCACCGATTTTCCTCACTCGAGACGATGTTGATAAGAAAAATCCAAAAAAATAAGAAAAAAATCAAAATTTACAAAAAAAGGAAGTTGAGGGACCAATTTTAAGGCCCAAGCAACATTTTGCCTATAAATAATAGCCTTCAACACATACAAAAGGAGGGGGGGTAATTTTGAAACACTAGAAAAAAAATACAAAAAAAGACCTAACCCTAAAAGCAGCTCTTTTCAAAGGAGGGGCGGCGCCCCCTTCCTTTTCTCCTTTCTCTTGAAGCCGCCGCCCCTTCCCCTTTCATCAGATTTCCTTTCTTCCCGTCAACCAAAAGCTGAGCTCCATCAGCCCAAACACAGCCGCCTCTCCCTCCACACTGTAGCCACATCTTCTTCTTCCCTTTCCCCAATTTTGATTTTGTTTCTTCCAGCCGGTTCTCTCCGCTAGACAACCACAGCCACAGCCACGAACCTCTCCCCTTCATCTTCTTAACAGCGCCTCTCAGTCACCCTCCTCTCCTCTCTCATAGAACCCAACTCATTTCTCCTTTCTCCCCTTCACTGCTACCACACCCACATCAGAACCCACGGTCACCCTATCAGCCACCGTGAACAGCCGCCTCTAGCATTTCCTTCCCTCAGCAACAACACCAGCACCGACACCCACCAATCTGTCCATTCCTCCGCCTCAACACCGCCAGCAAGCTCATCTCCACCGTGGCTTCAGCGGCCACGGACGACAGCCACTAGATCAGAGGAAGGAGAAGGCCGAGAACCAGCCAACCACCGCTGCCACCAACAGGAGTGAAGACCGTCGACGCAGCGACCACCACCGACAGCTCCCCTCACAACCGCCGGCCATCTAAAACAGAAGAAGAGGAAACAAAAACAATATGCAGAGAGGGGCAGATATGAAAATGAGAAGGGAGAGAAGCAGATCTAGACTAAAATGGATTGAAACCGACTGTTTGTTGGGTTTTTGTTCTTTTGCAGGTGGCGGTGGGTGTCACCACCGGCAGAGAAGGGAAAAGAAAAGGAAGCTGAGCCAGACCCACCCGTTTTCCGGCCAATAGCGGTGGTGCGTGGGAAGACGCACCGCCACTGTTCATTGCTGTTCCAGAAGGGCTTCCCAGCACTGTTATGGAGTTTTGAGGGGTTATTTTGTAATTTTCAAATTGTTTAATGTAATTTTTTTTGTTTAGTTTTGAATTTTTATTATTTGTAGTGTTGATGTAAAAAAAAAAACAAAGAAAAGAAAAGAAAAAAATATGGTGAAAGTGCATGTGTGTGTTTGTATTTGCTTTATGAGTGTTTTATTTTATTTTATTATGTATGATAAAATTGCAAAGATTAAAGGAGAATTTAATATTTTGATTTGCTCACGGTTCAGAATTATTAACTTATACGTAAGTTGTATTTCTAATATCCGATGAAAAGATAAAATTTTTAAAACTTCTTTAACACATCAAAGTCACGAAGCAGCTTACCTCAGCTAGGGTGCGTTAGGGGTGCTAATACCTTCCCTAACCACAACCAGTCCCTTACCCGCAAATCTCTGACAAGACCAATACATCCGGTTTCCTAGTAGCCTTCAATAAATTACTAGGTGGCGACTCCAACAAACCAATCAAAGCATACGAATGAGCTAGCACACAAAAGAACAAGGAATGCTTTGAATAACAAACAAAGACACCCTATGACGATAAGACATCAAAGAGAGGGGACTTATATTTCAAATCAGGTAAGGATGCTTGCTTGCCATTTAACCTCAAAGTATTGCAAATATTTTTTAATTGTTACAGGAAAAATTCTCAAAGAAAAAGAAAGTTCAAGTCTTGTCATCAGGAAGAACAAGAAAAGCCTACCATTAAAGAAGATGAGATAAACCCTACCATTAGGAAAATCACAAAGAAATGAGAAGATCAAGATCAACCTTGTCAGCAAAAAGAGTTTTCAGGTCAACCCTACAATTAGGAAGCACTGAATTTTCAAAACTCCGCGATCGGGAATTATCAAGTCAACCCTGCAATCAGGAAGCATCAAGTTTTCCAGCCCTGTCATCAGGAAAATCCAATCAATTTCATTCATCAGGAAGGATAGATGTTAACCCTGCAATCAGGAAGGACCGAGGTCAATCCTGCAAAATAATGAAAGTCAAAAAAGAAGAAAAAAAATCATCATCAAGTGAAAAACTTGATCAAACCCTATCATCAAGAAGAAAAGAGAGAAGAACCCTACTAGTAGAAAATTCTTAAAAAAAGAAAGTTCAAACCCTACCATCAGGAAGAACACACAAAGAATTTAGCTTTCATTAAAAGGAGTTGCTAGATGGGATTTCAGGTTGATCGAGCTATACATAGAGGAATTTTGCTTCTAGTTAAAGGAGGTCGCTAGAAGGGATCTCAGGTTAGCCCAACCACACATTTACTATTAGCTCTGGTTAAAGAAGGTCGTCAAATGGGATCTCAGGTTAGCCCAACCACACATAGACTTCGGTTTTGGTTTAAGAAGTTCGCCAGATGGGATCTCAGGTTAACCCAACTACACATAGAATTTAGCTTTGTTTAAAGGGAATCGTCAAATGGGATTTCAAGTTGATCAAGCTACACACAGATAGACTCTGGTTCTAGTTAAAGGGGATCGATATAAGGGATCTCAAGTAAGCCCAACCATACACAGGATTTTGGTTCTAGTTAAAGGAGGTCGCCAAAAGGGATCTCAAGTAAGCCCAATCACACATTTACTATTGGTTCTGGTTAAATAAGGTCACCCGATGAGATCTCTGGTTAACTCAACCACACACAGACTTTGGTTCTGATTAAAGGGGGTCACCATATAGGATCTTAGATTAACCCAACTATACATATAATTCAGCTTATGTTAAAGGGAGTCGTTAAATGAGATTTCAGGTTGACCGAGCTACACACAGGCAAACTTTGGTTTTGGTTAAAAGGGATCTCAAGTTAGCCTAACCACACATAGAATTTAGTTTTGGTTAAAAGGAGTCGCCATATGGGATTTCAAGTTGACCGAGCTACACAGATTTTTTGGTTCTGGTTAAAGCAAATTGCCTAATGGGATCTCAGGTTGATCGAGCCACCAACATTATCTTAGCATTGGAAAAAAAGTGAGAAGAACCCTACCATTAGAAAATTCTCAAAAGAAAAAAGAAAGTCCAAACCCTGCCATCAGGAAGAACATTTTTTGATTTTGGTTAAAGGGAATCGCCAGATGGGATTTCAGGTTAACCTACCCAAAGATAGAATTTATAGGATTGTCAAATCAAGATCTCAAAATAACCAAGATATACATAGTTTTGATTGTTAATTTCTGGTTGAAGATGATTGTTGTAAAGACAAAGTTTTAGATCAACCAAGCTTTGAGAATATCAGTTTCAAAAGTTCAGTTTTGTTTATATTTCAAAACTTACTATGCAAAGCACTTAACTAGTCTTTCCTTCATATGTATTGTAAAGAGGAGATATCTATTGTTACATATTTTTTGGTCCCCATGCAAAAAGGAGAAAATACAATATATATATATATATATAATCATAAGAAAACTAAAAAATAATATTAGTGAAAAGAGGATGTCGTAGAGTCCAAAAAAGTCAAAAATTTTGTTGAGGAGGTTCAAAAATACAAAGATTGAAATGTAACAATATATTTTTGACCGATGAGAGCCCTGTTGATAAAGAAAATTTAATTTGAGAAAGAGAAGTCCAAAATCAAATGTTTATGGACTTGATTAAATTTTATTGAAGGTTTAATTGAATTTATAAAAGGTTTAATTGCAAGAAAAATTGATTTTTAAGTCAATTTAGGCTTTAATTGGAAGAAATTAAAGTTTAGGGGTCAATTTATAATTTTTAAGAGTTGATTTGGTCAAATCTAGGGCTTAATCACATAAATATTGAAGTTTGATGGTCAATTACGAAACCACGAACTAAACTAAAAAAAACACGTAAATAGAGGGGCTGAAATTGTCCGAATCAGGGGTCAAATTGAAGAAATTGAAAGTTTGTTGATCAATTGAGAGTTAAATTGCATAAATTCGAGACCAAGGACCGAAGTGAAATAGGCGACCAACTTTAGGGCTGACATCTGATTTTGGCAAGAACGCAATTGAACTTATTCTTAAAATCAAAATTGCAATTGAGGATTTGATTGAACAAATAAAAAATTGAAGACTGATTTGAAAATTAACACATTTTGGTGTCATTTTCTTTGAAATTAAACAACATGTTTTGTTCAAAACAACATCGTTTCATGCATTGTTCATTAAAAAAAGCCCAAAACGGTGTTGTTTTGAACGACATTGTGCGTCTTCAACTTCTCTGACGCGCAAAGGCAGAGGAAGAAGGTTTTTCTTCCCCTCCTTTGCAACGTCCGTTTGTCTCTCTCCCTCTATGATGAAAAAAATAGGAGGCTACCCCAGCCACCCTACCCCTACATTATGACTAGACGGGGGTAGTAGCTCTCTCTCCCCCTTTTCCCCTTTTATAAATATCAGGGGAGAGAGAGAAGCGAGGGAGGCAGAAAAAAAAAAAGGTTGAGATTATAGAGAAGAGAGCAAAGAAAAACAGAAGAAAGAGAGAAACAAAAGAAAAAGAAAAGAAAAGGAGAAAGAACAGGAAAAAGAAGAAGAAGGAGAAGAGATAACAGAGAAATAGAAAGAGGAACCAGAAGGGAATAAGAAAGAAAAGGAAAGGAAGCGTAAATGAGAAGAGAAAGCTAAGAATATGAGAATAATAGAGAAGAAGATAAGAATAATAACATCTCTCTCTCTCCACTATAACACCACCATCTACAACCGCGTTATGCCTCCACCAGCAGCACAGCCACAAGACACCGCCTGGTCCGTTTTCCCCCGCCCCCTCTCCTCTTCCTTCTTCTTCTTCTGCTCTGTCATCTCCACTATTCAACAAAGTGAACTGTGGAGGGTGAATTAATTCACGCTCCACTTTTCATGTAAATAGTGGAGAGTTCTCCAGTGTTCACTTGGCAGGGTCCGACCCAGTCCAAAAAAAATCCAAAAAAATCCTTTCAAAAAAATTTATGATTTCCCCTCGTATTTTTTTATCAATTTTAATTGATATTGGTTTGTATTTTTATACCATAAAAATACAAATCTGTTATTAAAATACCCGATTTTTGTCGAAACATTGTAAAAAATTATAAAAAAAAATGTCTTGTTTTCATACATACAACTAAGTCAGTAAAAAAATAAAAAATAAAATCACATTGTATTTTCATACAATAAAAATTCAAACAATATATGTTTTAGCATGCGTTTTGGCTTTAATAACCAGTTTATTAAAGCCATGAGAACTAGGCCAACATTTCAAAAAATACCCAAAAATAGTTTGTTTTCTTTTAGTATCTAGGATTACAAATTTGTATGTAAAACATATTCCAGATATATTAAAAAGGTAGTTCTTTTTTTATTGATATTAGAATGGTTAGGTTTTACCGGATAAGATAAGGATCTCCTTATTAAGTAAGACTTTTCTTAAACCTTAACATACCAACAACTAGAAAATACGACCATACCTTACTTTTATCAGACAATCATACAATGCAGCTTACCTTAGGTAGAGCGTATTTGGGGTGCTAATACCTTCTATTTATGCAAACAGTCCCTGTGCCCGATCTCTAAGACCAGTTAGGGTTTCTAATGACCAAAATATTAGGTAGCAACTCTCATACCTGCTTTTCACAGATAAAAGATAAGAATTCCTTGTCTTCTCTATTTTCCTGATTACCCACATATGAGAGTGTAGGCAATCATCGCGACGCCATACACGTACGATAAGTATAATGGAATCAATCGTATTGGAAGAGTCCTAATCGACTAAGAGATTTGAAGAAGTAATCCATCAAGTGACTAGGAGTCATGATCAACTACAAAAGTTTAAATGCAAGCGAATAACCAAAAAGTTTAGTTATATTTAGAGCATGAGTTCTCAACAAAATAACTAATTAGAAGTCATAAGATTAGCTAAGGATTCATGTGATATCTAAAAGAAGGAATTTAATTTGTATTAGGATTCAATAAAGTCTTCTTACCTAATACCAAGATTTGTGTAGTATTACATGTTTAGTTAGGATTAAAACTTTCTACCAATATATAAAGGGTTATATATATTTTTTTTTGATCAAATGTAAGAATATATTAAGATCAAAGGTAACAAAGCCACAAAAGTAGCAAACAGAAAAAGTATATACAGAGATGAGGGTAACCAGAACCCTAAACAAAAACGGGAACATGCTCCCATTGAAAAGAAACATAAAACAAACATCCCTAAGGCCAGAAGTAGCCACACATATAACAAACATGAGGGACTGAACCAGCCAATCCAATGTACTGCCAG
>Ga0325411_1005197_pt1 | contig 14479 bp, 5 predicted proteins | sample PopdelMetagenome_13_FD_206181 | JGI IMG/M metagenome (GOLD analysis project Ga0325411, IMG submission 206181) | Populus deltoides microbial communities from Bellville, Georgia, United States - Xylem-PdIQD-R4 | ecosystem: Host-associated > Plants > Phyllosphere > Stem > Wood/Secondary xylem... | reverse complement strand
CTCTAACTTGTAAACAAATACATTATTTATGACATTATTATTGTCATTATTGTTGTTCATATCATAATTAACTTTAATCTTTATCAAAATAAATATTATAAATTAACCAAAAAAATTATCAATACATACATATTTCATCTTATACGAGATTACTAATATCTATATAATATTCATCTTAATTAAAAGATCGTCTCATTTGCTCTTATCTCTCAAACTAGTTTTCACAGCTAGCCATGGATTTATGATGATTCTCCTGGTTCCCCACCTCCATCAATTAATGGGTTAATTTTGCGATCTATCTTTATATGTTTTGTATTACCGGTTTGCGAATATATCTTTAACGAAAATAATCTCTCCATCATTTTCTACATAAACACATTATATTTTATAATATTTTCATGTCATGATTATTTAACAACACACAATATTAATTATCAGGAATTGTTGGCCCTCGATAGATGAAAATACACTGTAAAAATAGACACTGATAATATAAAAATTTGTTGAATAGGATTGCCACGCAAAAATTCTAATTTAAGATTTTACTATTGGGTATTGTTCTATAAAATACAAGTTAAATAATTCTATTTATACTAGTTTTAAGCCTAAATTGTGTAATAAAAAATAAAATTCTTAAATGGAATAATTTCTAAATTGAATATGAAAAAAATATCAAACAGTTTCCTAAACTAAATAAAGAAAACATGAAAAAATATTTTCCCAGATTAAATATACATAAAGATAATTAAAAATCCTCCTACGTCATCAACCTTCGGCATCTGCAGTCTATTTCTTTCCTTCTTTTCTATATATATACTGCGCCAAACCTTCAAGAGCAAATCCTTCTCTCAACTTTTCCTTTGCTCTAAAAAATGGCATCTCCGTTTAAAATTTCTGCTTTGCTTTTAACCTTTTGCGTCTCAATTTCTCTAACCTTACCCGTACGTTCACAAACATGCGCCTCACAGACGTTCACAAACAACAATCTGTACACCCACTGTTTAGACCTACCTACACTCTCCTCCTACCTTCATTTCACCTACGATGCCGCAAATTCAACGCTGTCCGTCGCCTTCTTTGCTTCTCCTTCGAAATCCAGCGGCTGGATTTCATGGGCCATAAATCCCAAGGTTCCAGCCATGGGCGGGGCCCAGGCACTGGTAGCGTTCAAGGACTCCAAGGGTGTAATGAGCGCAAAGACTTATAATATCAGCACTTCCACGCCTTATTTGGTTGAGCAGTCGAAGCTGGCCTTTGACGTCTGGGACACGCGCGCAGAAGAGGAAAGTGGGGTGATGAGAATATTTGCCAAGATTAAGGTCCCGCCGGAGCTGGCGGCGAAGGGGACGCTGAATCAGGTGTGGCAAGTTGGGTCAAATGTCGATGCTGCTAAGGGTGTGCCGACAATCCATGATATGGGTGCTCCTAATTTGAACTCTAAAGGGACTTTGGATTTGAACGGAGGAAAAAGTGTTAGCTCTGGTGGACTGGATTCCAGGACGAAAAGAAAAAATGTAAGCTTGTTTTTTTTTTTTCGTTTTTGTTGAAAAAATAACATCTTTTCCGTACCCTTTTCTGGATTTTGAAGATTTATTTTTGAGTTGGGTTTTTTCTTTTTCTTTTTGGAAAAATTAGTAGCATTGGAAATGAAATATTTACTGTGTTATTGTTTTTTCTCTCTCCAGATTCATGGAGTACTGAATGCTGTGAGCTGGGGAATTCTGTTTCCGCTTGGAATTGTAATAGCAAGATATCTGAGAACCTTTCCATCAGCAGATCCTGCATGGTTTTACCTTCATGTTTTCTGTCAGGTCTCTGCCTATGCTATTGGGGTTGCAGGGTGGGCAACTGGTATAAAGCTTGGGAGTGAATCCAAGGGAGTCCAGTTTTCTCTTCATCGCAATATTGGGATCGCACTCTTCGCTCTTGCAACAGTGCAGGTAATTAATTTCCTTCCCAGTTGTGTTCTTCTCCCAATACAAGTTGCTCTTTTCATCCATTTGAAAGGAGAGAAAAGAATTGAATTTGGCCTTTGTTTTCATGTTGAGCTTGTTGATGTCTTTTTTCTCTCCTGTCAAAATCATGGTCACGGTTTCTGACAATGTGCTGAATTATTAATGCGTGAAATTGAATGAACTTGGCAAAAATGGTACTTCTGGAGTAGCTTTTCTCCTATGGTATTTCGAATTATAACCCATAAGACATATGAAAAGAAAAGGGTGATGAATTCGGAGTTGTTAGCATGTCTCAATCAGTTTTATTTTCTCTTAGCGTCTTCTTATAATGAAAACTAAGGGGATATATTTCTTATTTCTTAAAAAAAACAAAATTTCATTACAAAACTGACTTCGAAATAAATTCAACCCTTTTTCTATGGTTGTCCATTTTCTTGGCCGACGGTACTACTGGCAATGTTTATGGAAACTGGTTTTGCCTGAACTATTACTATTAATTTTGGATTTATTTATTCTGATAGCAACTCTATGCTTGGAATTTTCAGATATTTGCATTGTTCTTGAGGCCTAAGAAGGACCACAAATACCGCTTTTACTGGAATATCTACCATCATGGTGTCGGATATGCCATCCTCATCCTTGGCATCTTGAATGTGTTTAAAGGTCTAGATATCTTGCAGCCTGGAGATAAATGGAGAACAATTTACATAATTGTCATTGCAGTCTTGGGTGGAATTGCTGCTTTGCTGGAATTAATCACCTGGATTGTAGTTTTGAGGAGGAAGTCTAGTAAATCCACCAAGCCCTATGAAGGATACGGTGGACAAAGCAGACCATGATCAACGGATTGTTGCTGTTGTCCATAGCAGACCATGATTTTGTAATACCCTTCATCGAACCTCACTTGCCGGAGAGGTTCTAGTGTGATACACATCTCCTCTTAGCTCCTTAATCTTTGTTTAATGGTCTGGCTTCATCACTCATCATTGTCTAGCATATTAGTACAGGTCGCCTTGGTTCCATTTTTCTCCCTCATCTTGATCTGGGGTGTAATTTTATGATATTTATTGTGTATTGAAAGGAAAAAGAATTCATGGTTTATGATATTTCTTGACCTTACGATCTTCTTTGATTCTCAGTGCTCTGTTTTTCGTTTTCTTTTGGTTTGATGAGGTCCTGATGATCTCACTAATGCTTCTGGACTTAGGGAGCGTTTGGCTCTGCGGTTTAACCTGCTTTTTACCGAATTTCAAATTTTTTTTTTGCTAAAATTGAGTGTGGTTTGTACTTTTTGGATCGTTTTGATGTGCTGATATTAAAAATGATTTTTAAAAAATAAAAAATGGATCGTTTTGATGTGCTGATATCAAAAATAATTTTTAAAAAATAAAAAAATATTATTAACAGATATTTTAGTATAAAAAACTATTTGAAAAGCAACTATTATCACCCTGCCAAAACAACCTCTTACACACCATCTTTTGAACAATCAAGTCAAAAGGTGCTACGAATTTTGATGCAATGCTCAACACCGAAGCCTCGCATTTCTCTAATGTGAGCTCTGTTGGCAAGCAGAGTTGTAAGAGTCATATCAAACATGACCACATCAATCGGTATATTCTCTCTTCCTCGACATTTTTTATAAACTTTTTTGGAATATAAACAAATACAATCAAATAATTTCGAAAATAACCAATTAAAAGGTGTTAAAAATAACAAAGTATATATATAAGAATATAATTGAATAATTATGAAAATAAATTATAATTTTTAATTATTCAAAATCCTTGATTTCATCCTAACCTTTGTTGTACTTATTTTTTCTCCGTAATCGGTGTTTGTATTCATTAAATTTCAATTTGAAATATTGTTTTCTCAACACATACTGATTCAAACAATTATAAAAATAAAATATAATCTCCAATTATTCAAGATTATTGATTTCATCTTTGATGTGATGCCTGATTTCTTCCATAATTGATGATTGAATCTATTGGATTTCAATTCAGAATATACCTACTCCAATTCTTTGTTTTCTCTTGATTTTCTCCATAATTAATAATTATATTAATTGAATTTCAATAAAAAATACACCACCTTAAATTGATTTCTCAACGCATAGTGACTCGAAAATAGTCAGAACACCTTTTAATGTTGAAAAATGACCGTCTGATACGCCTTGATCCGGTTACTGGAAGATGTCTATTTATAGTGAATTAATTAAAGAAAGGTGTCTTGTGAACGTTGGACAAAGAATTCTAGCAGAGGAAGATCCTATGGAGGAAAGGAGGAGGAGGAGGAGGAGGAGGAGGAGGAGGAGAGGGTTATCCAAAACAAAAGTAAAATAAAAAAGGGACCGATCTTGCAAACGTCTCGATGATAGCACTTCCATCATGCATGCTTTTGTTTAATTTATTTTAGTGGTTGAATTTATTTGTTAAATTACTTGTAAATTATTTCTCATCTAAAAAAATATTAAATTGATTTTTTAAATGTTTTTTTAATATTTTTAATATATTATTTTGATGTGAAATTAAAAAATATCATACACCAGATTACCAAACACACTCTAAAAATTAAAACAACCTTTGTATTTATATTTGTAGCGATTTAAAAATGCATTTGGCCTGAAAAAGCATTAAATTAATATTTTAAAATATTCTAAAATGATTTTGATATGCTAAATTTTAAAATAAAAAAATCTAAAAATTTTATTTTAATACATTTTTAAATAAAAAAATATTTTTAAAAAAACACAAACATTCACACGTTAAATATTTTGATGCAAAATTGTCAAAGGTAATGAGGAAATATCTTGAATTTGCGGTCATCTTGATTTGATTTCTTAACTAAATCCTTCGCATGGTGGAATCCCATAGTCGTCCCTATCACTTAAAACACGCTTTGCCTAACAACTATCAATCACCAAACATTATTCTAATGAAATTCCCCCCAATCTTCACGACTTTTGATGTAACCCATCAAAAATAAAATAAAATAAATAAAAAAAGCCACTTTGTATGGGGTCCATCGAGTCATGGCAAATTCCATGGTGCTCCTAGTCCCTCCCACCTTTCACTTTAACCATTCTAGCTTTTGTTGGTTTCTCTAAAGCACAAGCTTTGTTAATGGATTCCCATGGAAGATATATGATGTGGAAATTTCTCCGTCCTTACTTGGAAGAAGATGCCAACCCCTTCGCCAGGCAGCAGTTGGCTTGTCTACTCATATCAGATTAATATTATTAATCCGCTTAAAGGTGAAGAAAATTGAGCTTCAAATTAATAGTGTCGTCTTTAACAAACCTTGTGATGAGTGCATGCTCAACGTACCGTTTTAAGGGTTTCAGCCTAGAGTTTTATAGTGAATAAATGAAGAATTACAAGGGTTTGTATGTTTGTTTGTCTTGCATGAAACGTTTTCCCGTGAAGAATTGTGGTGAGAATGCCATGAGAATGATATATAGTGTAGACGATGCTTGAAATAATTTGATGATATTGTAAAATAATTAATATTCATAAAATATTTTATATAATTTCATGAACTGAAAATATTTTTCAATAAATGAATTAAGTTTGAAGATTAATTATAAAATATTTTATGATAAACATATTAATACAGAAAAATATTTTTTTGATATAAACACATAAAAAATCTAGGTGGAAAGTAGGCAGGATTCTCTAAGGTTTGTGAGGGAGATTTTAGATTAAATTTGAAATTAGATTAGGTAAAATTAAATTAAATTAAATTAAATTAAACAGAACAGAACGTAAACAAAAAGGTTTCCCATCGTGATTTTTGGCAGCGGAATATGCATTTATATGACCCACATGCAACCCTAAGCAGACGACTTTTTTCTTAATAATTCACAATTACTAATCAATGAACATGCAGATCAAAAGATAATCATGTGAACTTAATTACATTTTCAACTTTTCTTTTCTTTTCTTTATTTCTGTTCCTGGTTGGCTTAACCATGCATGTGAATTTCAGGATGGCATTAGTATAGACCTTGACCTTGACTTGAAGATCTGGGAGTGTAGAGTATTTTTTATTTGAAAAAATGTTTATTAATATATTAAAATCATCTGGTGGTCCCTATAACACACAAGCTGGCCACTCCTTGTTGCTAGGAAAAAAACAGCAGCTGGGATGAAATTTTATGGATATTAATTCTAAAGATCTAAACCATGAAAAAATAAATATTTTAATTAGATTTTCTTTAAAAAAAACAAAAAAAAAATCAATCCAGCAAATTCCTGGTGATTTTTGTGGACCTAATCGAGTGCTAAATCTCTTGGAAAAAATCAGTTGGGGGTTTTTTTCAATCAAGGGAGTGGAAACATCCTTTTCCACACTGATCTTCAAATCTAACGACTGTGCAGTGTCATGTGAGCAATGTCACGACGATAGTAGAATGAATAAAATATAGGGAAAATGAGGAGAAAAAGGTAATTAAGAAATAAATGGGGTCTGACATCAGCAATGCATCACTATTCTCTCACACTGACCATGACTCCACATGGACAAACCATTATCATTTTGGACCGCTTTTATTCAACCCACACCATAAATAAAATTCTTGTCCTTAGCTTTTTGGTCGAGCCGAGGAAAGGCTAGAGTCCATAAAACTTAGAGTTTGGATGTTTTTGGGTTCTGGAAGTATTTTTAAAATCTTTTGAATTTGAATGGTTTTGATACGTTACTATTAAAAAAATATTATTTTAATATATTTTTTAAAAATAATATTTTAAAAAATAATTGCTATGATGATCACAAATAGAGGTGTTCAAAAAAACCAAAAAACCGATTAAACCGAGAAAACCAAAAAAAAAATAACCGAAAAAACCGAACCGTAAAAAAAAACCGATTAAACCGATTAAAATTTTAAAAAAACCGACCGGTTCGGTTCGGTTTCGGTTTTTTAAGCCTGGAACCGGAAAAACCGAACCGAACCGAAAAAACCCGGAAAAAAACCGATCCAAACCGAGCCAAAACCAAGCCAAACCGAAAAAACCGAGCCAAAACCGAGCCAAACCGAAAAAACCGAGCCAAACCGAAAAAAACCGAGCCAAAACCAAGCCAAACCGAAAAAACCGAGCCAAGCCAGTTTGAACCGGTTTTTTCTCTAAAAAACCGAACCGAACCGAAACCGGTCGGTTTGAACCGGTTTCGGTTCGGTTTCGGTTTTTTTAAAAAAAAAATTTCGGTTTGGTTACTTTTTTTGATAAAAACCGAACCGAACCGAACCGTGAACACCCCTAATCACAAACATTATTTTAGAAGTGTTTTAAAAGAAAAAAAATTATTTAAAACAAAAAAAATATTTTTAAAAAAACTCTGGTTCAACTGTGGGGTGAAACACTTTCTTGGTAGTGTCTATTTAGAAGAGTGTCGAATGTTACTTTTTTTAAAAAAAAAATTTTTAATAAATATATCATAATAATATATATTTTTAAATTTATTTTTTATACCAGGACATTTAAAAACACAATAAATTAACTTTACGCTAGAAAAATTCAAAGATTTGCAAAGTGTGATTGTAACACAAAGTCAAATACCATCTTAGATTGTGTTTAGTAATTTTTTTTTGTAATTTATATTTGAAAAACTAAATTTAAAAATTCTATAGTTTTTTCTTAATTAATATTCGTGGGGTAAAATTACAGTGTTTGAGAGGTAAAATACAGAACCCAGAATACTTTATTCCTCGTGCAATGAGCAAGCCTCGAATTTAGTAGAACCAGAACCACTGCAGTGACTCCACCCTTTTTTAGCAATGGAAACTTTATTCCTCGTGTAATGGGCATATACCTTTTTGAGATTTTTTTAATGAAAATAATGTCAATACTCGTTATTTGCGTCTTAAGTGCTAACAATTTTTTTAAAAAAATTAATTAATTATCATTTAATTAGTTGACCGTTTGCATTTTTTAATCAATTGAGTGCATTTTATACAGTTAGTGGGGTGGATGATAATATTAATAAAAATAAAAGTAAAGTTGGTAATAATAATTAATAAAAAGAGAGAGTACTCAATTGGTCGAGAAAGTTTTAAATTTTAAAAAATTATACTCTATTGTTTGAAATTGAAAACGCATATATTTAATTTTTTTTTTAATGCATTGATGAGAATAAATTATATAAATAATGGGTTTAACGTTTCAATATGTAAATTATATTCTATTGGTTGAATAGTTACAATCACTAGATTGCTTTAAATATAAGCAACGTGTCCTTCCTGGTATTTGCAGATCAGAAGACATGAGAGTCCCGAATTTCTCGAGGCTTAAGCGGCACTGTCTGGGGGGACACGTGAGAGGAAAAACTGGGTCAGTCTCTCTGGAATATTTTACAAGAAGAGGACAAAATTAACCTGTTAAACAGGTATTTTCGATGGTTTTCTTTCGATATTCAGGGTGTCATGCAATCAATCATGGCAGCATCACAACAATTAATTATTTTTGATATACTATTGTAGTTATAAATATTTAAAGCAATTAAATTGCATTTAGTTAGATTATACTGTTGTGTTTTTAAGGATGTAAAATAACTAATAAGAACTATAGTATATTAAAGATATTTATTAATATATTTTGTTTTTTTATTAACGTGGGTGTCTGTTTATAAAGATACATTCTTAGTTTAAGTAATCTCATCCATCTTTTCTAACCAAGATGTATGGTACCTTGATAAAAAAAAAAACCTAGATTGTTGGAAGTAGCAGGTAATAGCTGGCAAGTCAAATTGGCTGGTAGTTGTGGTAGTAGCATGTTGTACATGCAAAGGGTTTTATTTGATGAGTATAGGGACTTTCCAATGGTAAAGTCAATAATTTTATAGAAAGAGAAAATACAATGATATTTTAAAGAGATAAACTTTGAAAATATTAAGAATAAAGAGATTCTCTACCTTCGATTTGAAGGATTCATGTGGTATTATAGTCTATAAATCTTGTTGTTTTGTAAAGAGAATAGACTAAAATAAAATATTACCATTGTAATATTTTAAATAATATTTCAATCAAAATAATATATATTGAATTAATATATAGTATTATACTTGGACCTATTATTCTGAGGCCTCAGTTATATATCGAGTTCCAGCTTGTAGCCCTAGTCCAGAAGTTGTTTTTTTTTTTATCCATCATGGAAGTTTTTTTAAGATACATTTTATTTGGATGCATCATAAATTATATTATATTGGTCGAATTGGTAGTATTGCTGAGAATCCCTAATTTCTTCAGGCTTTCGCGGCACTATCTGGGGGAGACACATGGGAGGAAACATTGGATCAATTTCTCTTGAATATTGAGTTCCAGCTTGCTAAACAAGTATGATCAATGGTTTTGTCTGGATATTCAGGGTGTCGTGCAAATCATGGCAATATCACAGTAATTAATTATTTTCAATATACTATTGTAGTTATAAATATTTAAAGCAATTAAATAGTATTTAGTTAAATTATATTATTGTGTTTTAAATATGTAAAATAACTAATAAGAAATATAGTATATTAAAGATATTTTATTTATATTAAACGATGCGTCTCATTAATCTTACATGTTATATATATATTTGATGATAAAAGCTATTTTTTTTTATAACCCTAGGTATACGGACCATCTTACGCATACCACAGCTAATTTCTAGGTCCACTGAATATCCTGCAAGCCTAGTGAATAGACAAGACACCACGGAAATGACAGGTATACATAGACAGAATTAAATCCGGGTATAGAAAAAACAACAAATCACTTCTCCTGCTAGACCACGAACTCGAGTACAATAAAGTTGAAGGAATTCTTCAACTTTTTTAAAAAATAATTGTTAAATATTGAAATAACACACACATTATATTAATAAAAATAATATAAATATAATCAATAATATAAATAAAAAATTAAAATTGAGTCACTTAAAATACTCTTTGGTATTTATGTGATTTATTAAAATAATTAATAGATAAAGTTATCATTTTCAGCAGGAAAAATATAACATCCACAATAAACATTTCTGTTGTTAGTTTAATACAAATAATACCATGTTTTGTTTTAGAAACAAATTTATTTATTCGTAAAATAATAAATCTTTTAATTATAAAATAAAACATGTATTAATCAAACAATTTTTTAATTAAAAACAGTTTAAAATAACCATGTTTTAATAGACCGATTATATTTCAATTAGGGGTGATTATTTTCAGTTCGGTTCGGTTTTTATAAAAAAAGAGTAACCAAATCAAAATTTTTTAAAAGAAATGAACTGAGACCGGTTTTTTTAGTTTTGGTTTGGTTTTTTTTCTGTTTAGCTTGGGTTTTTTCCAGTTTTTTTCTGGTTTGGGTTCGGTTCGGTTTTTTCGATTTCAGGATTATAAAACCGAACCGAACCGGTTGATTTTTTTAAAAATTTAATCGGTTTTTTTCACGGTTTAATTTTTTTAATTTAATCAATTTAATCGATTTTTCAGTTTTTTTCTCACTCTGATATCAACCTAAATATCAACCTAATATCAATAGAGTTGAGCCTTGCATTCTTGAGAAATTGAACAGAAATTGAAGTTCGCCAAACGTTTTTTTTTTTTTTTAAGAATGGTTCGGCCCAAAGGAAGTATTGCAGCAATTTAATTCGAGCCCATTGACTCTCTTGGAACAACTCATAGGCTTTCTTCGGCCGTGTGTGACCATAGGGTTATCGATGCATTATTAAGCTCAAACATATTTCTACTTTTTATATTTTTTCTAGTGTGATGCTTCATCAATTATTTTTCTGAATTTGTTCATGTAATTTATAATGTGTTATTTAAATAATTTTTTATTTCAAATCTAAAAATTAATTAGGGCGGTCAAGTCTTTAAAGATAGCAGTAATAAAAGTGATAAATTTCATGATGTAATGATTTATTGTATTTGATTATTTAATTAATTTTAAAATCGTAATGTAATGGAAAATTACAATTGTAATGAATTGTTACACTACAGGCATTATTTATTAAAAAAAACATATATTAACCATTATATGATTAAGAGTGGCCATGTAAGGACCTGATTGGAAAAAATTTTCCATCGCAGAGACTAAAGTGTATTTTTAATAAGGATAAAAAACCTCGAGGATCAATTTGTAAATAAAAATAAAATCTAGAAACTAATGTTATATTATATTAAAACTTAAAGGACTAGAATGAAATTTTATCAAACTTCAATTATTTTACAAGAAAGTTTTGCAACTAAATAAATGAATGTAATGAATTATTCCATTATATTATATTATTACAAAATATCATAGGCAAATGTGTCGTAAATGTTGACATACGAAAACATATCATGACTTTGGTTTTAGCCTTTTAGGCCGACATGTTTCTTATGCACGCTATGGAACAATGCCATTCTCTGGGAGATAATATTCCAAAATATCCAATGAGTTTAAAATTAAAGTTTATGTATTGAATAATTAATTAACTTTTTAGTTTTAATAAAAATTTTTATTTTTGTTAAGATGGCTAGTAGCCGGTTGATACTGGTAAATCAAAGTATCTGATATTTATAAAAAGTTTTTTTTTTTATAATTTTGAGAATTCTTATATTTTTAAATATCTTTTTAGAGAAAGATATTTAAAATATATATATATTAAAAATATTGAGAATAAAAAAAATTATAAATTTAGAGTTTAAATGATTTATGAAGTATTTATAGCACGTGAATCTTGTATTTTTATGAAAAAAAAATAGATTAAATGTAATTTTTTTTAATAGTATTAATGAAGAATAAATATTTTCTATACAAATATTAACTTTTATGTAATAGATTATTGGTAAATTTTTTATACCTATAAAATGTAAAATGTAAAGAGAATAGAATTTAAAATATAGTTAAGCTTGTAATGGGTAGAATCTTCTTTAAAATCAAACCTATAAAAAGTTCAGTCTATGTATTTTGCGTGAGATTCGAGTTTTTAAATAACTTATAAAAAAATAAAAATTGTTAAAAATTAAATATTTTTTATACATTTTAAATTGATTTGTTGTGTTGATTTTAAAAATAATTTTTTAAAAATAAAAAAATATATTATTTTAATATATTTTAAAATAAAAAAATATTTTAAAAATTAATATTTTTTTGTTCTCTTCCGTGATATGATCGAAGCATCTACACCCATCAATTCATGTATATCTTTTACCGACTTCATTTCTGAAATTCCTGTCTGCGTTCTTTTCTCTTGCAGATTGTGGGCAATTGGGACTTCAAAGGCGTGTTTTGGTCCATTCCATTATGTGATCGAAGCATGACACCCTGCTCAAACACGCGTACTTGTGACATGCTTATACGTAGTTATGGGTTTATAAAAAAAATTATATGAAAAAAAACTATTATAATTTATAATATTTTTTTAAAAAAATTACAAAGCTAAATTCTTAACCAGTTTAATATTAAAAAAATAAAATCAACAAAAAAAATTTTAGAAAAAATCATAACAAAAAGAAAAAAAACCATCCAGGGAAACATTGTAGCAGTCTATAGAGTTTCATGAGGAAATCTATAGTTATAATTCTCAACTAGCTCAATATTAAAAATAATAAAATCAATAAAAACAATTTTAAAAAAATCATAACAAAAAAAAATATGTGGGGAAACTTTGTAGCAATCTATAGTATTTAAAAAAAAAACTAAGAAGTTAAATTATCAACCAACTCAATATAAAAAGAAAAAAAATCAACAAAGACAATTCTGGAAAAAAAATCATAAAAAAAGGAAAAAAAACCATGTGGGGAAACACTGTAGCAGTCCACAATGTTTTAAATAAAAAAAACTACAAAACTAAATTCTCAACCAGCTCCATAAAAATCATAAAAAAAAACATGTAGGAAAACATTGTAGTAATCTATAATGTTTTAAAGAAAAAAACTTCACAACTAAATTTTCAACCAGTTCAATATTAAAAAAATTCGACAAAGATAATTTAAAAAAACATAAAAAAAGAAGAAGACAATCTTGGGAAAAAAAGAAAAAAAAATGTGGGGAAAAAAACAAAAGAAAAAAGAAAGACAAAACACAAAAAAAATGAAAAAAAACATGTGGAAGAAACTACAGTGCTTTCCCCACGCGTTTTAAATTATTAGTTAATACACACAACTTACCCAAACATTGTTTCATAATATATATATCTTTTATTATTCAGAAAAAATCATGAAAAAATCAAAATTAAAAAAAAATCGAGACACGAGAATATAAGCTCTTAGGCCATAACAAGTAAAAATATCAGAAAAATAGTTAAATTGAGATATTTTGACAAGATAGACTGAAGAAAGATTTAAGCGTGTTTGGAAACGTGGTGCAAACCGCGTTCCCTCAAATTTTGAAAAACGTTTTTTGCTGAAAATTTTTTTTATATGTTTTCAAATCATTTTGATGTGCTTATATCAAAAATAATTTTTAAAAAATAAAAAAAATATTATTTTGATATATTTTTAAACGAAAAACACTTTGAAATGCAATTATTACCACAATTTTAAATAGACCCTTAATGAAAAGAAAGTTGAAGTTGAAATCCAAACCCATCAAATAACCAACCATGACCTATTATCCCCTCCCATTGAACGAGATGACACTCTATCTTCTATCAAGTCAACACTAACATTATTCACTATTAACAATTAGGGCCATTAACATCAGATTTTAGTAACATAATAATTTAGTTGCTAATTTAAAACCTAATTGAAAAAATCATCTTTCATTTAATAGAGCAACTTGAAGTGTGGCTTTAGGAGTAGTTACAAAGGATAAGGTATGTGCTGCATCTTATATGCAGAGTCTTCAATAATATGTATTTTTTATCATATCCCAGTTTATCTTATCATGCATTACAAAATGAGGTAAAAAAAAAAAAGAGGAGATAAAAAAAATAATTTTATATATGTATGGAATCATCGTATCCTAGTTCATTTTTAATTGTATTATGAATTTTATTTCTATTCCATTTATTATTATTGTTAATAAAGTAATTTTAAATATTAATGTTTGTTTTTATACATATTCTACTACTTTCAAAATATCCATAAATAATTAATTAAAAAAATTAAAAAGTTGGGTAAAAAATGATATAAATTAATTAAATAAATCATATAATCAGTGCTAATTTTGAATATTAATTTATTAGAAATGGAAATTTTGTTCATATAATCAGCAACGAATTGTCTATTGCTTAATGTCAACAATAGATTTTTCGTTGCTCATGACAAATATGCATCTGATATTATTTGTTACTGATTTCATAACTAAATTTTTTTAGCAATGGATTTTAATTTTATTTGTAATGGATGAAGTAGTTGTAAATAGCTCTAGCCATAGAATCGGCAACGCCTAGTCATCATCTCTCAGTCCTTCACGCTTTAGCCTACTGATCTGAGGCGTTCATCACCGGAATCATAACCCAAGGCAGACCAGAATCTCCTCACGTCGTCCCTGTAAAGCTTCAGCTCGTTGGTTCTATCATTCTTCTCTCTGACCTCTCTGGAGTCAGCTCTAACCA
>Ga0325411_1005195_pt1 | contig 14481 bp, 8 predicted proteins | sample PopdelMetagenome_13_FD_206181 | JGI IMG/M metagenome (GOLD analysis project Ga0325411, IMG submission 206181) | Populus deltoides microbial communities from Bellville, Georgia, United States - Xylem-PdIQD-R4 | ecosystem: Host-associated > Plants > Phyllosphere > Stem > Wood/Secondary xylem... | reverse complement strand
AAAAAGAAAAAAAGAAGCTATCAAATTTATTTCTATATAAGAAGCTATTTTTATTTTTCAAATGATGTGAAGATTCCAGCATATGCTATCTCCGGGCCTATCAGTTTGTTTATATTTTTTTTAATTGTAAAAAATATTTTTAGGTATTTTTTATATTAATTTACATTAAATTTATTTCTTGGACTATTTTAAAAATATTTTTAAATGGTAACTATGAGATTTAAGGTTATGTCTATCTTTACGGCTATGCTATAGTTTTTCTAAAAATTAATTTTTTAATTTATATTGATGTTAAAAATAAAAAAATATTATTTTAAAAAATAACCTTCATCATTCTCATATATATATATATATATATATATATATATATATATATATCTGAGATTGTTGATTTCTTTCATTACAAAAAAAATAACTTAACAAGGCTAACTACGAAAAAAACACTCTTTCTATTAAGATAAAAAATAAATTAATTTGTTAGAGTTTAAACTTTAAATTACATCTTATTATTATTATTATTATAGCATTTTATTTATTTATGTTCCCTTCTTGAATCCTCTTCACAGAAAAAAGCTCCAGTTCTCTCCCGGCAAATTCCACTACCGCTATATGCTCTCCGTCTGCCTTTGTCTATTACAAAAAAGAGATTAAAAAAAATGATTTGCATTGCATTACTCTCTTTTATCCATTTTTAAAATCACTCAAATCTCTCTGTCTCTTTCCCTCTCTCTCTCTCTCTCTCTCCAATGGAGAACGGTCTCTCTGAAGATCTCTCCGATTCAACTCAGTTACCCGAATCAGACAACGACCAGCGAGTCTACTTTGTTCCTTACAGGTCTCTCTCTCTCAACTACTTTATCTGATATTTTGAAGGGTCTACATTTTACAAATCTAGACCAAAACAGAGATGCCTGCTTCCTTTTAATTTAATCTCTCTTTTTTTTTTAATTTTAAATCAATCAACTTCAAAACTTAAGAGGGAATAAATGAATAGAAATCTTGATTTTGAATCTCAAATGAAGTAGCAATAGGAAGGAATGTAAGATCAAGGGATTCAAATTCTGTTCTTGTTTTTTTGGGAAACAGTGTGGGGTTACTAAGTAGATTGTTTATGTGGTTTTATTCGTTGATTTATGGAGTGGGTTTGGTTCCATTTTGAGTTTGATTCAATTTATGAAATGGGTTTGGTTTGGTTTGGGTTGGGATTTGAGTTGTTTAAGGATTCAATCTCGAGGCTTGCTTTTTAGATATGATTTTTCGGAAGAGAAGAAGGGGAATCTTTTTTTTTTCTTTTGTTTAATGTTTTCATGACGTGGGCCGGCCTGCATTTTGCAATTTGATTTGGGTGATTAGGTGGTGGAAGGATGCACAAGATGCAACGACATCGGATGAATCAGATGGGAATAGAGGGGTTCTGTTTATGGCAACTCCACCTTCATCGTATGCAGGTCCTATGAAGCTTATAAATAGCATCTTCAATCCAGAACTTGCGTTTAATTTGAGGAGAGAAGAGAATTCTTTGCAGAATGGTGAAAGTGGTGAAGTGGGTATCTCCGGGCGGGATTTTGCATTGGTTTCGGGAGAAATGTGGTTGCAGGCACTTAAATGGTAAGTTCTTTAGAATAAGTTTTTGGTAGTTTTGTGAGAATTTGGCAAGGTTTATGTAAATATGTACTGAAGGTATTCTTTAGCATGACAGCACTTGTGCTTTAGATGCTTTTCTCTTCTTTTAATATCATTTAGTAGTTGGTGCTATTCTTTAGCATGCTCATTACTAAAGTAGTTATCGGTGTGATTCCTTGAAGATCCTGTAAGTAGTGCTGCTTCACTCCATCAATTTATTCTTTAGCATGACGGCACTTGTTCTTTAGATGCCTCTTTTTTTCTTTTAATATCATTTAGTAGTTGTTGGTATTCTTTAGCATGCTAATTACTGAAGTAGTTATTGGAATGATTCCTTGAAGATCCCACAAGTAGTGTTGCTTCACTTCATCAATTTATTCTTTTCCATTTTTAATACGGTTATAGCCTTTTGTTTATGGTTGATAATTCATTTCACCTAATCCTCTTAGCATTTGTCTTTTTATTTTTGCCTCACCATAAAAGCTTTTAATAATTAGTTAAACAACTCTTTGTCTTAGGGTTGCATGGGGGTAGTTGATCATTTTTTGCCATTATAAATGTGTTTCAAGGCCAAAATGAGGTTTTGATACGAATCTGTTGCTATTTGTTCTATACATTGCATCGTTTTAATTACTAAATAATGACTTTAATCTGCACCATGCCAGTTCTTCCAATTTTGGTATTTGAGATATTTGCAAGGAGACTTTATCCTGTTGCAATCTTGTGCATTTTCTCCCAATATCTCATTTGCTTTCAATTCCAAAGCTTTGTGAATGCTGTAGTTATAATTTAATTTCTAGTGATCACTCATGAATTTGATGGATGCTTTTTTGTAATTAAGGGATGGACTCTACAGTCTTCCAAGTGCAGTTGAAACTATTTTCCCCTATGATACACTTGAGTAAATTCATGAGAAACTACTCTGCCAGTTTTGGCAATGTGGGGCAACAAAAATCATCTGAAATTTTTTGTCTGGCAGCTAACTATTTCAATGCAGCTTGTGCTGCTTTTGAAAGTTTTATTCATCTTGAATGAAGTTCATTCGAGAAACATAAGGGATGGTTACATCCATATGAACTAGAAATTTCTAGCTTGAAGCTTCCCATTGCAACCAGCCTAAAATCTTTTGGAAGCTAGCAAAAGACCTGTTGGAGTGTTTTTATTATTTGAACTTCGATAAATATCGAAGTTACTTTTTTTTTTTTTTGCTCTTTATTATAATGATGGTATGTCTTTTATGTGATTGATTAAAAATTTAAATGCATATTGATTTTTAGGATACTGGTTATTGTTCTCATGCAAGAAGTAAAGCCCTATTGGTTGCTTTATTTTGTTTTGTTATCTATAAAACTGGAGTTGCTTAATATTAATTCTCTCTTCAGGCACAGTGACACTAAAGTTGCAGCAAAGTGCGGAAAAATCTTTTCTGCTGCAGAAGATGACATGTCAGATGTCTACCCTTTACAACTCAGGCTTTCTGTATTGCGAGAGACAAATTCATTAGGAGTAAAAGTTATCAAAAAGGTCAGTTTAATTTATCCATGCTTTGGCTATGTTGGTTCCCAAAACTTACATTTTACAGTACTATAGTGTCTGGACTCTGATAATTTCTTCGATCAACCTGTACCAAATAAGCTGCTATTTTTGCAATGTCAATCTTGAATTCAAATGATCTTAACTTTTGACTGTTTCTATTGAAGCCTAATGGAAAAGAGAAGTGAAAGCATGGATCTCCAATCTAAAGTCCAGATTTTAGCTTTTCTAGTCAATGGATTTAAATTTATGGTGCAAAAATCTATTTAATGAGAAACATATATAGGAGTGGAAGACTAGATATGAGATGCAAAAGAGAGTGATTTTGCTTCATCAATTCAGTGGCCTAGTTTGACTTGGAGGCCGTGGATTTTCTTATGATCAAATACTCGAGTAAAGGACCAGTTGTCTTTAGGTCAAATTTAAATCCTCAAATAAAAACAGTTGAAACACTTGAGGTGCATGGTTGTTTAGATATAAAAATATCTGAACTTTTTTACCTACCTGTTTTCTTGCACTTTTGTAAATCTGAAGGGGCTCTTAAGTTCTACTTTGCAAGGCTAAGCCCCTCTTTTTTCTTATTTTGTTGGAAGCAGGTAGAGATAGAAGCACAGGTGGAGAATCCAAACTATTCTTATTCTTATTCTTATTCTTATTATCACTTGGGTTCTGTCTATCAATGTTAAGTACTTGGAAGTCAAACCTATTTGAGCGGTGTTGAGCCTATTTTCATTTTGCACTGCAGACAGGAAACTAATTAAGAAACGTATTTAGCTTCGGAGGAGTATTATCCATTTTGTAATCTTGGTTTTGGTTGTTCATACTGTGGTCGTACTGAACAGTCTATTGAAAGCTTAGGGACCCTATGATTTTGAAACTAGACGACATCATACCCCTACACTTTTCCAATTCAAAGTGTGTATTATTTAATCAATTTTCTGAGAATCTGTCGGTCTGTGAACTCTTCATGCTTTTCTATACGTTCTTAGATGTATTGTATTTGGTATGTTCTTCAACTGTGTAAGATTGAGTTGAGTGTAATTATTGGCACATCTTTTATGCTGCAATTACTTTCTGTGAATAGACTTTGGTGATCAATTAAATCTGGGACATTGATTTGTGTCAGTGTTCTTGACATCATGATAGTTATATAATTGATACAAGCATTTTAAGAATTCCAGTCACAATTGGGTTTCCTTACTCTTTGAGTAATGGTTTTGCTTCAACAATGTTGCCTGCATCTAATTTGTGGTGCTTTTGTGCTTGCAATTTTTTGGCCATGAAGCTTGTTGAGGATGTCTTTGGTTCAACGACATACCTGATGTTCATTGTAATTTTTCCAGGACAATGTAACTGAGCTTTTCAGAAGAGCCTGCAAGATTTTCAGTCTTGATTCTGAGATGGTAAGATAGAGTTTCGTCCAGCTGGTGTAGTGGTAACTTTATGAATGGCTAATGAGTCCAACTATTGCTGCTGTACAGCTTCGCATCTGGGACTTTTCGGGGCAGACGGCTCTTTTTTTCATAAATGACAAAACTAAGTTCCCGAAGGACTGTCAGCAGCAGTCTGATCAGGAGGTAAGTGTTTTTTATTTTATTTTTTAGATTCTTTAATTTATCTTAGAAATCATGATTACTATGAATATATGCTAGATCATGTTATAATTGATATTAGAGCCTGGATGATTGTAGACATAAGTGCTGGGATCAAATTCCTCCTATATGTATTACTAACCATGCCCATACACAGCAATTAGGGTTTCCAAGAGAGACTGAAAATGATGTTTACATCAATTATCCTGGGCATGCAGTCGTTGTAATCATCATCAGGATCATTATTTTTGCTTCATTGGGAAGCATGTTGGGATTTGAGCCATGCAAGGGGGGCAGTCTTCCTCCCATCCTTGCCATCCCTTCTGTCAGTGGGATTTGATCTTAGATCACTTGGAATTAATGTTAAATATTTTGCTAAGGTCTAAGCTAAGCTTGGTAGCACCGCACCCATTGCACATTTCCATAATATTTAATTTATCTAACACTGAAAACTGTTTTAAACCTGTCATACATTTTTCAAGAGAACTCCGGTGGGAAGCTTCTCACTTCTATCATCAATGATGCTCTTGGTGCCTTCTGAATGTACTTGAGTGAGTTTTGATGTCTAAGCTTTCATACAATCTCTAATTCTCATAGATTGTTGGTTTCAGTGAAAGAAACCAAGTATAAATTAGTTCTTGTAATGTTCCACCTGTTGATTGTGAAGTTACCATGCAAAATGAATTAAGAATATATATTGCCCCCCTCCTTTCCACCCCTCTCCTAAAAATCCAAAGAGATGCCAAGTTTAATATTCCTAAATTTGATGTAGAGCTCTTTTGTTTTACATACGTATGCTTGTGTATGCGATTGCTCACACATACATGTGCACATGAGCATTGATGGGATGGTGTGAATATAGATATTACATTCTGGTTTGACGTGTTTGCCATTAACCTTGGCATCATTCACCTGCCAATGTCCTGAAATATTGCCATCATCTACCTAGGTAAAACTTAGGTTTGGGGATGAAAAGTACGAGTAAATGGGAGACAGGAAGAAAATATGATGTAACATCTATTTGAAGCCACACATAAGTTTTCAGATGGTGTAATGGTGTCAACATGTGACATGGCAATTTTATGCCTACTTAGCATGCCTTCCACTGGGTTATGACACTTTCAGTTGACCAGGAGCTAAATGCTTGAAGAAGTTGTTGTTTTGTTAAAGGGAACAAAGATATTCAGGTTTTATCCTCAACATATTTTTGGTGTTGTGGAAAGAGTAAAGCAAGTAAATATCTGAGGATTAAGAGTCAGCCCTCAACTCCTTTTGGATTTTTTTGGGTTGAACTATATGCTTTTGGCGAGCTAGACAACTTTTTGTTAATGAAGAGGGTTCTTGAATTTTATCAATCACATAATTTTTGTGTTTTCATGTGCTGTACTGTCATTGAACTTGGTTCTCTCTATAAATGAGTGGTTCTTCTTGCCTCTTGGTGTCCGTGTCAGTAGATTTGTATACTTATCAGGAAAAAGAATGTTTTCTAGAAAAAAAATGTAAATTATGTTGTAGCTGTTTTGTAACCTTTTGGTCATTATGCTGCATGCGCATAGATCTTTGCAAAATAAAAATATACCCTTAAATCCTTCAGGGATTGGTATTTGGCCATTCCCTTTCAACTTTGTCAAATGCTATTTGAAATTGTCAAATTGTTATTGGACTTTTGCGGACCATGTTGATTGAAATGTTGAATGGATTCATGATTGGTAGTTTTAGGTATTAAGCTAGACAATGTGCTGCATTGACTTGGCTGTAAGTTGGTGTGATTCTAGTGATATTGGGAGCGGTGGTTTTTGGGAAACTGCTCACCAATGTGCAATTGACATATCTTGATTGTGACAAGTCTATGGCTGCTTCGTGGAATTTGACAGATTCAATAAATTGTGAAAAAAAAATCCAATAAGAATCTGAAGAATTCTCCTTTGGAAGGACTGAACCAGTGAAATTGTAAAAATCCCAGATTTGATGTCATTAATTGAAATTTCTATTCCATCTATAGCTCTTGATTCTTGTGGCTGTGGTCAAAGATCTTAGACATAAAGTGGAACTGTCCTGGCTGCTCTGGTACATCTCCAGCTTGACAGCGTCATCATTTTGCTAATTTGTTTTCATCTCTTGCTTAACTGATTGTTTGATTGTTTAAAACAAGGACAGAGGTTCGGATGACGAAGTTCAAAATTTGAGGGTTCCATAAATAAAAGTTCAAAATTTGGGTGGATGGCTGCATCATATTGACCAATAATTAAGGGTTTCCTGTTCCTGTTCATTTTTTATTGTATTTTATTTAGGTACAATCCAAATCGTAATCCACTTCCATGCCTATTTTTCACATCTAGCAGTTATTCAGGACACTCCTTTCTGATAAAGAAATTCACTCAAGTCAGAATACTGGACAGGTTGCTGTCCATACAGAAGATACTTCGATGTAGAGATCCTAGCTTGGCACTCGAATCTTCCAATTATATCTAGTTGCATGACACTTAGAATAATGCACAAAACTTTACCCTCAGAACATCTATTCCAATAACTGGTAGCCAACATACCCTGCTGCATAAGCTGCGTGCAACCTGGAAAACACATGGACTGAGAGTCCAAGCCTCAGTAATTCAATGTTTGTTTGAGTGCTGGATTTCATGTACATTTCTTTTGTTCGGTTTTCTGGAATCTCTTATTGGTCATACACAGATCTGATATACAATTACATATCTTGTGGTTCATGTCTGCACAGACTAGTTTGTTTGGTCATTCCATGACATGTTATGTATGTTAACTGATTCCTTGTCATCAACATCATTTTTCCTTACAGCTTCTCCTGGAGTTGCAAATTTATGGATTATCTGATAGCATTAAGTGCAGAGAAGGAAAGAAAGCTGATATGGCTGTACAAAATTATAATGGAATACATTCTTCTGGAACTTCAACTGCTATGAATGGAAATGCTGGCAATACAAGCACCAGTATTTTCCGCAGCAATTCTTCAGCGTTTTTCGGCAGATCTGGAGAAGCTGGTTCCTTGGGATTGACAGGATTACAGAATCTTGGAAATACTTGCTTCATGAATAGTGCCATTCAGTGCTTAGCACACACACCAAAGCTTGTAGACTATTTTCTTGGAGATTATGGTAGAGAAGTAAACCACAAGAACCCTTTGGGGATGAATGTGGGTTATCATACCTGATGATTCTCTAACTGTTTCTCTTTTCAAATCGCCCATCATGTCTGCTTTCTTATCAGTCATAGCTTGTTGTCTTTTCCAGGGCGAGATTGCCTTAGCTTTCGGGGATTTGTTAAGGAGATTGTGGGCTCCTGGAGCAACTCCCGTGGCTCCAAGAACATTCAAGTCAAAGCTTGCTCGTTTTGCTCCTCAATTCAGTGGCTTTAATCAGCATGATTCTCAGGTTTGTTAGGTTCTCTTGCTCCAAAATTTTAAGTCTCTCTCGCTTTCTTAAGAATGGTTCAAGGGACAAAGTATAACATATATATGTATTCTGAATTTTGATACACGATTTTCTGTAGGAACTCCTTGCTTTTTTGTTAGATGGGCTCCATGAGGATCTCAATCGTGTGAAATCCAAACCTTATGTAGAAGCCAAAGATGAGGAGAGTCGGCCAGATGAAGAAGTAGCTGATGAATATTGGCAGAATCATGTGGCTCGCAATGACTCTGTTATTGTCGATGTTTGCCAGGTGTGTGTTTTGTTTCCTTGTTTTATTTGCAATTTGCTGATAGTAATATTTATGGAATACAAATTTGTTTGTGCATGCCAGACAAGCATAAAACATTTTCGATGGTCAGTTAAGACTTCCATTTCTGGAATAATCTTTGATAGAGGTTATTAAGATGTTTTAATTTGTGAGCTCTTAATGAGTTGAGTTTCAGTTTTTTACTATTTATGTACTAATGAGTTAATTTCAGGTTTTTAATTTCTATGTATTTTGTTAGATTCTCTCTTGCATTAACAGTTGGCTTCTATTCCTTACATACAGATCAATCTTATTTTTTGTTTGGTTGCATAAGGGAGCCTCTTGTGATCCTTACAGAGAACCAAAACCACATTCAAGACTAAGTGGACTATATATGGCTAGATTAATGTAACTTGATGTATAATTGATTTGAAATTTTTTACCAGTGTGGATCTCCTTATTTAAAGTCAATGATCTGAATATGGTATCTCTATGGTTCTAGATCGCTCCTAATTATCTCTTTTGCTTGAGATTGAAATTGGTGGCTTTTGCATGCTAATATGATAACTGTTTAAGCCATATGTTCATTCACATCATATCTTTTATTTTATTGCAGGGTCAATATAAATCAACTCTAGTTTGTCCTGATTGCAGAAAGGTTTCTGTTACATTTGATCCATTTATGTACCTATCACTACCTCTACCGTCAACAAATACCCGGACTATCACTTTGACAGTTGTTAGTGCTGATGGCAGTATTCAACCATCTTCATATACCATTTCTGTGCCGAAGTTTGGAAAATGTGAAGATCTTATCCAGGCTCTAAGCATTGCATGTTCTTTAGGGATTGATGAGACCCTATTGGTGGCGGAGGTATTTTGGAGCTATGAAATCTGAATCTTTTTGGTGGGTTCTAATTTTCTCATATATTTTTAACTTGGTCACTAAGCAGTAGAGCTCTATACAGGTATACAACAATCGCATTATACGATTTCTAGAGGAGCCAGCAGATTATTTGTCCTTAATCAGAGATAATGACCGCTTGGTTGCTTATCGGTTAAAAAAAGATTTTGACAATTCTCCCTTGGTTGTTTTTATGCATCAGCACATGGAGGAGTAAGTATTCCTAGTTCTTGGATCATGTTCATGCTCTTATGTTTAGTTCTTAGTTTGCTTGTATTTTTTACGCATCAGTATATGGAGAAGTGTGTATGTGAATACTGCTATCACAATCTGTGATTCTCAATGAAAACGTGTACTCACAAGTACTTGTGAGTTTTTTTGGTTGATACAAGAATACTTTTAATTCTTTGTTTAGTTTCCCATATCCAAGGTCTCTGATTGATTTTATATTATCAGGCATTACTTCCATGGGAAACTTACTTCAAGTTGGAAGGCATTTGGAATCCCTCTAGTAGGGAATGTCCCCAATTTTGTCAGTGGGTCTGACATTCATAATCTATATCTGCAATTGGTTGCTCCATTTCGGATACCTCCTGATGGTACCTTGGATAATGACTTGGACAGCACTACAATTGAAGAAGTGGAAGGGATGGTGGATAACACCAGTTCCTCTCCTGATGGGGATGCAAAACCCTGTTGTGCAAAAGGGGTTGAGTTACCATCAGATTCTGAACTACAGTTTTATTTAACAGATGAGAAGGGAATGGTCAAGGATGAAAATATAGTAATGAATGAGCCTGTACCAAAGATAGGATTACACAGGCGGTTTAATGTGCTTGTTTGTTGGCCAGAAAAACTGACTAAACAGTACGACACAAGCCTTCTTAGCTCATTGCCTGAGATTTTCAAGTCTGGATTTTTTGCAAAGAGACCTCAGGAATCTGTTTCTCTATACAACTGCCTAGAAGCATTTTTAAAGGAGGAACCTCTTGGACCAGAAGACATGTGGTCAGTGCACTTCGTTTCTCATAATTATAACTTGGAAAGTATTTGTATTTGAAGATGTGAATTTTTTGGCAGAAATGCTATTGTCAGTTAGTTTTTTGTTCTTTATAGCTCCTTATTTCCATATGCGAACATCCCATTAGCATTGACATTCTATTTTGGTAGATAAACAAGGAGTTTTAGTCATGTCCAAGGATTTTCAATATTGTCTTACAACTTAAGGAACCTTTTGGTAGAAGGGGCTTGTCATTATATACACATTTGCTGTAGCAATCAGGTTCTCTGTATTAGTTCTGAAATCCCTTTTAATAATTTTTTTCTCTAAGTCAACTCATGTTACCCTCCTTTTTAATATGACTTGAGTTGCACAAGCAATAAAAAATCAAATGGCTTTATGTTTTGCATCTAAAAGTGCAATTTTCTTTTTGCTATGGATTTTTGCTCTCAACAAATGCCACTAACCAACCTCAGCATCTTTATTGGAATTATGTGTATCTGGGATTGGTGGGTTTATATTTGCTCATTATATTTGTGAATTACGTATGCAGGGGATTTGCACACTTGAGAAGTGATCAAGTAGGGTGTGTGTGTTTATACTTGTTAAACCTGAAGGTTCCCTGCTGTAAAATGTAGTCTTGTGTTTCTTTTTTTTATTCTTGTAACTTAGGAAATGTCTTATGCAATTTTAGGTACTGTCCAAGTTGCAAGCAGCATCGTCAAGCCAGTAAAAAATTAGATCTCTGGAGACTGCCAGAGATTCTGGTTATTCATTTAAAGAGATTCTCGTATACGCATTCTGCAAAGAACAAGCTAGAGACATATGTTGACTTCCCTGTTGATGATCTTGATTTGTCAACGCATCTTTCCTACAAGAATGGTCAGTTATCACATCATTACATGCTTTATGCTATCAGTAATCACTATGGAAGCATGGGAGGCGGTCACTACACAGCATTTATCCATGTAAGTGATGTATTTTCTCCCTTTTCTATTTCACCATCCCCTTTCTTCCCTCCTTTTCCCCAGCTGTAGCTAATGACTGGGATTTCATTCTCATCCTGGACTTCGTAGAATTTGACAGCTAATGACATGTTACATAGTTTGTGGTATGCTATATCATGTATTGCTTTAGTGACATTTGAATCTATCTCATAGTTGGTATCAAAACCTTACTTTTGCTTATGTGGAACGTAAATCAAGCTAGTCAACCATCAGATTGGATGCACTGTTAACAGGGATTCCAATCAAACAATGACTATGATTTCATCTAGTTTTTATGTTTTGGGTAACTGGAGGCTTAGAGCCTGCAAATATGTAACATACATCTGATGATATTACTAAGAAATTCACAAGAATTGATGCACCAAACCATTTACTCGAACACTTACTCAGGTTTGCATGTGGGTGTGGCTTAAAAGTAAAAACAAACTCCTTTTAACCTGGAGTGTGCTTGCCAGGAAAGTATGCTCCTTTTAGTTTGGCTGTCTGCATGTCGATGTGTGTGCTTGGTCTTAAACTGCATAGCTACTGCAAAAGGGCAATATGCCTGCTGTATTTGTAGTTCATACATTAGTATGAAATTGGAGGCTTGTTCTGGCCTTTCTCTTATGAATTATTACAAATGATTGTGTTTCTAAGTGAGCTTATGTTCTGTGTTGAATGTTTTTTTTTGTCTGTCTTTGTTCTGATGCAGTATGGGGGTGATCAGTGGTATGACTTTGACGATAGTCATGTTTCCCCAATCAGCCAGGAGAAGATAAAGACTTCTGCTGCATATGTTCTTTTCTACAGAAGAGTTTTGAAGTAGAGTTATTAATCTTGAGGAACAATATAGAAGCTAGACATCATTGTTGAATCCGTTAGCATTTTTGGCCTATTAGTCTGTCTAACTAGTATCATATCAAAGTGTCTCATTCTTTTGTTTTTTTTCCCATAATTTATTTCAAAGCAGCTAAGAGTTTCCTGCATAGATTATAGCATAAAGTAGGTCAGCAGCAGATGACAGTGAAGCATACTGAAAAGGGAGTTTAATGAATACCTGTGACCATCAGTGAGTTTTGTCAACGGTTTATTTCAAGTTGTTAACCTCTCCAAAGAGAGTTTTCTTCCCTTTTCTTTCTTGCTTTCCAACTTTCATGTAACTTTCCCATTACTAGTGATCAGAAATATTGATTATTTAATTGGAAGATTCTTGGTTATCAATTGAAATTTGATTTCAGAATTTTGCTGCTGTGTTGTCTTACTCAACTCCTTGCATGATTAGGATGAAAAAAAGCTATCAATTGGGTGAAAACTACCCCTTACAGCAGGCCAGCATCCATCATTGGTATAATCTTGCTGCTAATCACCTTTGTTGTAGGCAGCTGTTTTTATCAAAGAGTTCGTTTAACCTTTAATGTGTGAACTATTATTCAAAGTCAACATGTTAACAACTGGTTTATTAACACTTTGTGTTTGTAAAATTGGTTTAATTTGGATTGCTGTTTGGCAATCATCCAATTGCTCCAAATAAGTTGTTTTTTTGTCGGAGAAACTTTAAATTGATATTTTTTTTATAAGTGTTTTTGGATGATTTTAATGTTTTTTTTTAAATAAAAATATTATTTTGATAAATTTTTAATTGAAAAAATATAGTAGAGGATAATTTTGAGTAATTGAGACAAACAAAAGGCAAGATGATAGGTTAACCCTATGAAGTGTGAAGCAAAATCTAGGTGGCAAGCAACTTCTCACACTACCAATATTAATTCAATGAAATATATAAAAGTTGATCAATTGATTTGAGAGTTTGATAACAATTGATTTTAAAGCTGTATTTCATGCAAATTTCCCAAGTTTTAATTTACGATAATTTTGGCATTAAGAGGGAATCACCTATTTTTATGGCTGTATTTTTTTAGAAAATTCTATTTAATGTCCCACATTTTAGTTATTTATTTAAAAATGGATCAATTGAGTACAATTATTTAAAAAATACCTCTCAATTTGGCAGTGATTTAATTATTTAAATACCTTTGAGAAGGGTGATTTTGAAACAAATGTGCATGATTGATCATTTTCTAAGAATGAAGGAACATGAATTTTTTTAAAAAAATATAGGAACTAAATTAGAAAAAAATTAAAGCATAGAAGTTTTAATAAAACACACCAAAATCATAACAAAATCATAATTCTTTTAATTTAAAAAAAGTATAGGAACTCAGAAAAAAAATTAAAGCATAAATTCTTTAATAAAGCACATTTATCTCAATCATATTAAAAACACTCAACTTAAAATTTTATATTAATCTTAAGAAACATTTTTATTATATTTCCTTACAGATTCGATATGAGAAACTTGGTCCGGAAATACTTAATTTTAACTCTTGCAATTATATATATATATATATATATATATATATATATATATTTCACATAAAAAGATTCATTCATCAATATTTATGAAATAACAAAAAAACAATTCACATTAAAGAGTGAGGAGAAAAACATCATGACAACTTTTCAGTGGTGTTTTGCTGTCCGAGAGTTTCACAGCATTTGCTTTCAAGTGTTTTTTTTTTAAATATATTAAAGTAATATATTTTTTATTTTTTTAAAATTATTTTTGATATCAGCACATCAAAATGATATTAAAATGATATTAAAACACTAAAAAATTATTAATTTAAAGTAAATAAAAAAATAAAAAAAATTCAAAAAGTTTTAAAACACAAAACCAAATACTATGGAATCATTATAGGAATTCAGATGGAGAAAAAAACACTAAAATGAAAACAGAAACAAGGAAAAGTCTATCCTAACTCATCACTAAAGGTTGAAGAAAATCCTCCCCCACTTGCTTATTCCATGATAGCTGGATTAATATAGTGGACCACACGACTTCTCTTTCCAATTTTGTGCAAGATGTGACCTTACTATATATCATGATAGTTGCAGAACCATAGTACATGAACCCAGCTGCCAGGACCACTGTATCACTTGGTTCACATTCTGCTTGTGTTTATGTGGTTCTCATTTCATCTTAATGAATTATTAAGTACATGTGGTTCGGGAGAATCACGATATAACTATATAAAAATCAAATTAATATAATTATTTTTTATCTCAATATTAAAATTTTATTTTCATTTATTAACC
>Ga0325411_1005193_pt1 | contig 14483 bp, 11 predicted proteins | sample PopdelMetagenome_13_FD_206181 | JGI IMG/M metagenome (GOLD analysis project Ga0325411, IMG submission 206181) | Populus deltoides microbial communities from Bellville, Georgia, United States - Xylem-PdIQD-R4 | ecosystem: Host-associated > Plants > Phyllosphere > Stem > Wood/Secondary xylem... | reverse complement strand
CTCCTAAATGGCGGTTGAAATGTGTCCTCTAGGTCCTGCTTTGTCACCTTCAAAGCAAAAATAACGTTGTTCTCAATATTGTCATTGGGAAATTATACCACAGTTGAAAGAAAGAATTCATCAAGAAAGTTATCTGCTGGCCATATTAACACATTGATGCGGTGAAAATGGTAGTTCATATCCAAGATTCACACATACCTTGGCATCAAAGTGAAATCGATCGACACCTTTCCATTTGTCAAGGTCATATGCAGTATAATGCTTGCAACAACTAGATACCTTAAGTCTATTTCCAGTGGAATTTCCCTCCTTGCCAACTTCTTGCAAGCCCCTAACATAATTTACAGCATATTTTGACACCACCAGAGGATCCTCCCCTGGTGTCTCTTGGCCCCAACCCTACCTTGGGTCTCGAAACACATTAATGGTGGGACTCCAATATGTTAACCCGGCTAAACCGACATTATACATGGCTCGGGCCTCAGTTGACACCTCTTGTCCCATCTTAAACCATAATGTTGTATTAAAACTAGCAGCGGACAAAATCACAGTTAGGAAGCTAGTGGCACCTGGTACTGTAGCATTAAAATGTACACCATAACCGACACTTGCCACGCCATGAAGTGCCTCAGACCACCACTCGTAAGCAGGGACGCCTAGACGGGAAATCCCAGCAGCATGATTTCCTAGTTGTTCCGCCTTTTCTTGTAACGTTAAGCGCGAGATAAGATCCTTGGCTCTGTTCTCGTATGATAGGGATGTGTTACATAAGGGAAACTGACTCGTTTCAGGAATGTTCTTGTCACAAGCAAAATTCTAAGCGAAACAAGGGATTATTAGGAGCGACGAGAGAAGAGGTGCTAGGAAAAGTTGGATTTTCATGGTTTTTTTACAGTTCGTTTTGTTTATTTCTTTGCATTATTAGCAATTGGCTGAGGTTTTATAGCTGAAGCTTAGCCTTGATGTCACCAACATCGTTTCCATGCCAATTAGGTGTTTGCTTGTTGATTGAGGTATATGGATAGGATGGGCCATAAATTTGACTGATTCCTTCCTAGTTTAAGATGTGATAATGTTAGGATGCTTAGGAACAACAAAAGCTAGTTTGTGGACAATGATATGGTCCTAAATTTATGTCGGGGACAGTATAAACTTACATATACCTCCAACATCAGTTTTTTCGAGTTATTACAGAGCACGAAAAGCAGACTGTCATTCTTTAATCTATCCTTTTCTTTTATTTTCTTATTTCGATTTTCTTAGCGTGGAGAGTCTTTTAAGCAAAGCATTAGAGAAGCCTGGCCATGAAAATTATCAGCTGTCTTTTCGAGGCCTCCGCTGTGTTTTGGGATTCGGCTGTTCTATGCTGACGCATTCTTTCGTGGGATCACTTTCCCAAATGCACCCTTGCAATCCGTATTGAAATTAGAGGTTTTCACTATTGTAACTCTGACCTCAACCAATCAAATTGGACCACATCTCAACATACTTTATTCGCTTCTCAAAATAATCAAGCCAGGGAGGCAGTATGATGACAGACATCATGATTTTTTGTTATTTTAACTCTGCAGTAAGGAAGCAGCTTGATCTTGGCTTGGTATAATATAAGCAAAAGGGTCTTACTTATGTGCAGTCATGCAAGAGTGCCTTCTAAGGAATTGCAAGCACAGCACTATACTTTCCATAGAGCAGCCAACCAAATCAGTAATTTGCAACAAAAAAAGGGATCAAGTTGATTTAATAAAAAGAACCGTTCTTTGGAGAATTACAAGACTGACTTGCACTTGCTGATGGTTCGCTAGGAAAGATTTTCTGAACCCTGAAGGAGTTATTGTTTTGAAGTTCCGGTTTCTTAAGCCAGCCCAAACCTGATTTGTGCTTTTACAAAACGTATAGGCCAGGCCCGGTTTATTATTTTGTTATTTTTGAGTTCTAATTGCAATTTTTATCGTTGTAATTGGGACAACGAAGTTGTAAGGAGTTCATATTCCATAATCCAATGCAAAGGGCCAAGAATCTTTCCCTTTTGACTATTTCTAACTGTCTATTTGAAGATAACGATCTAAAAATCTCCTATCTGAAATCATCAAACAAACCAAAAACAACAAATTCAGATAATTCCCTCTTTTGGACCTCTCCTGCTGTTTCATAGCCTATAATCACTCATTCTTCAATCTTCTTCATGAACAAAATCAGGATTTCAGTTTCATTGATCCAAGAAACTTATTTGATGTTTCATAGAGCCAGTCTGTTGACTTGTACACTATATAGCATTCTTTATGTTTCAAGATCTTGAGTTTCTCTGATCACTATTTTTTCAAGAAGATGGCAGAGTTGAAATCTGGGGTTCTTGTGAAGTTTCTTCAAGAAATGGATGTTGATGGAAACACAATACGCGATTGTAAACCTGTGTTGTTACAGATTAGAAGTATAATTCCTGTGTTAAGAGAAGGTAATCTTTGGCCTAATCAAGGATTCTTTTTGAAGATCTCGGATTTGACACATGCATTGTATGTTTCATTGCCTCAAGAACAAGATGAATTGATTCTATATGACAAATTGCATCTTGGGCAATTCATGTATGTGGAGAAATTGGAGGCTGCATATCCAGTTCCAATGCTCAGAGGCATTAAGCCTCTTCCAGGAAGGCATCCTTGTTATGGGAATCCTAAAGAACTTCTCTCGATTGATAATTTGAAAAACTTTCTTGGTGTATCTAGTTTGGAGACTATGGTTGAGGATTGCATTGAAGTACCGAAGAAGACAGGAACAGAAAAGCCTCGATCTTTAAGTGTTCCGAAAGTAAGTGCATATGAAGGGATAGGTTATAAAACCGGGGGCCTTAGTTGCATTACTGGTCAAGGTGGTAATGATATGGTAAAGAAACCAGGCGTAGGATCTCGCTCCATTAGTGCTTCAATAATGAGCTCACGTGAAGGAATGCCTGGAAGGGCACCGAATTACAGGCCTCACAAGATGGAAGTTGAGAGTGCCTTGAGTTACAGGCCTAAAAAGAGTGGTGCTGGAAGCAATTATAAGGGACTTGCGAGACAAAAATCCACGAATGCTTATGAAGATAGTGATATGGAAAGTACAATGTCATTCACCTCTACATCATCAACATTCAAGAGAAGAAGCTGGCATGGTAGGGAAGCTCCAGCAGTTGATATTTCTGACACCCCTATTGACAAGAATGATTTGGGGATTGATACTAGAAGCAGCAGACTTTCTGTGAGTTCTTGAACTTCTTCCTTTGCACCTTTGTCATATAACTGGTGAAGGTTGTGGTCTCAAGATTCAGTGACTTCTCAAGAAGAATGAATCATGGATTACGGATAGTTATCATTAAACAAATTGGAGCACAAAGCTGTGTAACAAACTTGGCTGCATATTTCAAACTTAAAAAAGTAGAAATTCAAAATGTTTTTAGCTCAGTTATCAAATATACCAGGGAAACAATGGAATTCTTCCTATTTTCTAAAATTCACAAAAGATTTTTCGCCAACTAAATAATTCATGTTTTAAGGAGTAATTACTGAATCAACTTGCGATTCAATGATTTAAAATCTTGTTTTTGTCTTATGAAATGGTTGCTTTGCTCTAGTAATGTGTGCTGCTTAAGAAGTTCTTTAATCTCTTCATTATGCTAATATTTTAGTATAACTCCATGCTGTTTCTTCATGGACAGATTTCGCCAATTAATTCGTTAAAGTATGATAGCTCTGATGACAATTCAAGCTCCAGATCGAAAAGAACAGTTGTTAGCTTATCCACAAAATCATCCAAGATTTCCAGCAAGGGTAGTCGTATCTCAGTGCCAGGAAAAATAAGTGAAGATTCTGTTGACAGAAAAGTGAATTTCAGTTCGTTAAGCAATAAAAACTCGACAGGCACTAACATATCATGCGATTTCCTTCCCTCAACTCTGGTGAAACTTGGCCAGGTATTGCATGCGCTGTACTTAGCTAAACTTTATGAGCACTTGCCTTGACTATCTGTCTGATAAATGGGTTGTATGTTCTGCAGGAGGTGTCAAGACAAAGAGACATTGCTCTGCTTGCTGCTGTTGAAGCTTTGCAAGAGGCTTCTGCTGCTGAGAGATTGCTCAAATGCCTAAGGTCTGCATATTTATGCTTCTGGAGTGTACGTAATTTTATGAGCTGCCAACATTGTGTTGCACATCATTCAGATCATGTATATAATTTAATTCTTTTACTCGGTTAAAATTTCTTCCTAATATGTGAGTTTTACCCTTTCTTTTGGTAAGAGTATGTGTCCCTACGAGCACTTGATTACCTTATCCTTGCAACTTGCCAGCTTCATGCATGAAGGTTTCTGCATGACAGGAATGAACTTATTTACCAGTCTGTTTCGTTCTCTTTTCCATTTACTAATGACAGATATGAGCAAGTATAAGCTGTGATTGAATCAGTTACGACTTCAATAGTCACTAGACTAACCTTCCTTCTCCCACTTTTCTCAGCAAATACTCCCAGCTTCTGAAGGCGAAGGGGAATGATCAGCAACTATCAGTTGACAAATTCTTTACTCTTCAAGATGACTTGACTAATACCAGGTTAATTTTGCATTCACTAACGAGTATTGGTCAACGAAGAACAGCTGATACCGATCCAAATGCCCCTGATGCTGTTGGGGAAGCACTAAGACTCGCATTAGATAGAAAGCAAAACGCCACTTCATGGACTAAAGCTGCCGTGGCATCAGATCTCAACCCTATTTCTGATCACAGCAAAACCAAAACTCTTTTTCTAGAGGCTACGTGTGCAGAAAAATCATCAACTAAATCCATTCGTGGCAAACGTAAAGGGGGCTTGATGGCTAGGAAACAGGTAAGCAATGATGAATTGTATGCTGGGTTGGCACTTGACATGGACAAGCAACCAGATTGGGTGAAAGGGAGTGCTTCACCTGTATGTGCTGAACTAGCAAATTCCTTGAACGATGAAAGTAGAACATGGTTTTTGAGTAACCTTGAGGAATATTTAGATTGGGTCAGTAGCAAAACAAATTCCAGAAAGTCTGATAGCCAGGTAGCTGAAATGATGTTCATGATCAAGAGAGTGAATGACTGGGTTGATAATGTAAGACACAAAGACGGTTCCACATTGAAGGATTCTGAATTAGAAGCTTGCGGGAGGGTGAGGAACAAAATATATGAGATACTGTTGAAGCATGTTGAGAGAACCTGTCAAGAATCCAATGGTTGATCCCGGCGAGAGACATTAGCGACGAGGTTAGCTTGTACGCAACAGTTAGAAGATGTACTGAGATTTTCCCAGTTACAGAAGTACTATTCTGCCACTAATGTACGGTGTTGTGGCCATGGAGGCAGGGACTAACAGGCAAGAGAAGAGGGGCGGTTCCTCCTTATTGTTTTCATTAAATTCACAACAGTCCTTAATAGTCTAATGAGTTCAAAATTGCCCCCCATGACTCCTTGGAATATAATATTGTTGGATTCTTTATTCTTTTATAGTAATTTTTCTCAATTTATTTTTTTAATACTTGATAATTTAATAATTTAAGTGTACAGAATTAAAAATAAATTGTTTAATTATAGGCAAACTTGGCTTCACCACGTGTAAAAATCAGGTTTTTATTGAAGGGCCAGATATTCATTGTAGTGAACCACCATCAATACGTGAGAGAGATTAGTTAAGGTGTCAGTACCCACACGATAAGAATCCAATACTTTATTGTCGGCTTCGACTTTCTTTTCTTTCTTTTTATTACAAAATTATAAAAGATGGCACAATAAGTGACTTGTCCTTCTAAGATTGGTTGTGCTTTGTCATCCTAAGTCGTAATTGGTCAACTGGGTAGAAAAATCTCATATGATCAACTTGTAATGATTGACCCATGAATTGAGTGGTCTAGAAGCACTTGAACACCCAAAATTCTTCGGCTATTTTTCTTATTACCATGCTTTTAAAAAAAAGATTTTTGGAAAAATAATATATTTTGAATAATAATGGGTAAAAGTGTATAGTTTATAAACGTCAAGACATGATATTGATATTTTAACTTATTGTTATTAAAAAAATATGATATTTTAAAAATATCACTCATCTAAATAACTATAAGTTTGAATTTTCTCGTGAGATATATAAAATGTATTATTTTATTATTATTTTTTTAAATTATGTTATTTTGCTAAAAAAAAATAAAAATAACATGCTAAACTTTTTTTATAAATCAATTCTTAAAAGTTATCTAAAAAGATACGAGGACAAGATTAATTAATAATATTTTTTTCATGAAAATATATTATTATATATTTCATATTTATATAAAAATTAGAAAAAATATATTAGCATCTTATAATTTGGGGTTAAACAATAATTACACAAAAAAAAAACTCATAAAATAACTAAATTATCTTTTCTCACTCACACACACATACACACACACACACACACACACACATATATATATATATATGAAAAACGATAATATGACAACTTATTACACCCTTATAAATTAAGTTTGTTGGTTATGAGCTTTATTTTACTTAAATGTATTAAAAAGATGAAGAGGTGGCAAGTCACCATAAATTTTTTTTATACGCTCAGAGGTGTAAGAAGAGTAAGATTCAAAATGTATTAGGTCAGAAAAAAATCTCGAGGGGCCCGCATGGGGTCCCAAAAATAGAGCTTGAAAGGTTGGGCTCTGGTTGCACTGTTGATCCTGATTAGCTTTTAAAATAGGCCCCGACATGTTGCCTAGGCCTATAGGTGCTAGGCTCATGTTCCACACCCGAGCCTATGAGCGATTGGCCTTAGGTATTTGCTTGGGTCCATGGTTTTTTAGGCTTTTAAGGGTCTTTTAGGCTCGTTAAATTTGGTTCGGGTCAACAAAAACTTTGTTTTGAAAACTACTGATTAATCTTGATTTATCAGTAGCTTTATAAGTCTTTTATGATATTGATATATAAAGACTTATAAAAATGTCTGATTATCATGACTAATTTGTTGAATTTTCTTTATATAAAAAGAGGGTGGAAACCCAAAGGTAATTTACTAGAGAACCTATATGTAGCGTTGTGCATCATGATTAAAACAAAAGTGCTTATGTCATGTTAGAATACTTGGAGAGAATTCATACTTAGAAAAAGAATTTAGAAAGCTAAAGGAAATCCATTGGAGGAACCCATAATTAGAACAATTTTCTAGGAGGTTGAGGTGAACCTATAAAGGAACTCATACTTAGAAAATCTTATATAAGAAGTTGAGGGGAGTCCATACTTAGAAAACATTTCTAGGAGGTTGAGAGGAACTCATGAAGAAACCCATGCTTAGAAAGTTTTCGAAGAAGCTGAAGGGAATCTATACCATGAAGGGTTATCTATGATGATAACGTGAGGCCTAGAAACACCCTAGAAAGTTGTGCTAATTCAAGATTATATTGGAGAGTGGGAGGTATGTGGGCTCTAGGGTGATGGTTTAGGGTTTGGAAGCCCCCCATTATAAAGAGGCCACACTAGAGAGTAGAAGGTATGCGGCCTCTCTAACGATGATGTGGGGCTCAAAATCTAACCACTGGAGAAAAATCTCACTGAAGAGTGGGAGGTTTGTGGCCTCCCCGATAATGGTGGGGGGCTTGTGAGCCACCCACTAAAAAGAAAGAGATCTAATATAATACTTAGAGATATTTGTGAGGCTTGTGAGCCTCACTAGAGAGTCATGCTGGTCTGATGCTGTATTAGAGCGGGAAATATGAGATTAATCCTTGGAGATTGTGTAAGGTCTGAGAGCTTTATTGGAGAGTCATGTCAGCTTGAGATTGCATTATAGAATACGAGATCCAAGATCAATTCCTGGAGATTGCGTGAGGCTCGGGAGCCCCACTAGAGAGTCATGTCAATCGAGACTGGACTAGAGAGCAAGAAATCCAAGATCAATCCCTAAAGATTATGTGAGGCTTAAGAGTCATACTAGAGAGTCATATTAGTTCAAGACTACACTGGATAGCTGTAAATAGAAAATGTATATAAGAGATACAATATTTTTATTTCAAAAATAAACTTATATTTTTATTGAGGATAATGTATCTTGAGGTTATCTAAGTGTCAAATATGAGGAAGATTCTTCAAACCATATCTTGAAGGTTGCAGGTGTTTGCTTTAACTACCTTGATAACTTTGAATGAGTTATCATAGTTTAATTCAAGGGTGTAGTAAGCTTTTAGGATATACCAAACATCCATAGATTGGTTTCTCCTGGTTCTTCTTAGGGCTTTCATTTCTACTAGGAGAATGACTTTACTTAAAAGGTTTTTCATGTTGGTTGTCCTTGTAAAAACATTAAGGCTCATGTCATAACACATTTGTCTCTTCCACTCGTATATGATTTTCCATAACTTACTTCACCTCAAGCAAGTTTCTATTTGATAGGGCATAAAGCTTTCTCCATATAACATCCTCCCTTACTCCTCTTATTAAGGCTTTTAGGGCCACTAAATCAAGCAACTTTTTTATCTTGAGTATATTTAAGTATGTTTGTGTTGATTCACTCTTTGACTGGGTAACCCCAAATAGCTTTGTGGAGCTTCTTTTAACGGGTATGCTGGTGCTAAAATATGTCACTAGTTTGTGTAGAGATCATTAAACCCTTCAATAGAGCTTGACTCTAAATTATTATACCAGGTGCGCGTAGACAACCGAAAGGTTGTAGGGAGGATTTTGCATATCGAGTCACTATCTTGGATAACCAACTTTAAACTATTTTGCATATTTTACACATGATCCCTTGGGTTGGTAAGGTCATCATAGTTGTCCAATTTTATTTTTGTGGAAATATAATCCCTAAGGAATCTAGTGTTCAATACTCGTTTGGACAAATGAGAACCCTTCACCTAATAGAGGTTGTAGACATGCTCTTGGTTATGCTCAAATGTATATCGTCTCTTGGTCATTTGTTTGTTCAGCTTTAAAGAGCTTAGGGAGTTTGGTGTGAAACAGTGAGATCGGTAATTGATATCCATCTTATTACACGTGTATTAACGAGAGAAGATATGATTGAGCTTTAAAAGGAGGCTAAGGCTTAAGGGGATTGGGTACACCCCTCATGGCTGGGCTTTGTGAGCTCGCAAGGTGCTAGGTGCTTGCCCAACACCTAAGCTTGAATACGCAGGTATTGGATATAAGTTTAATAATTAAACCTGTAATTATTATAGGTTTACATTAAAAATAAATATTTTTGTATTAAATATTAAAAAATATCAATAAATCTTGGTTGATGACTTTCTAGATCCAATTATGTGTGAAACTTTTAAAGACAAGCTCTTGAAAGATCCAATTGATGTTTAGCACACAAGAAATAACCCAACCATTTTTTGCATGTCCAAAAAGAGGAAATTTCTTTATTCAACAAATATTTTTCCCGAATCCGTACAAAATAATACCTTTTTGTGTGTGATTATGATCATAATCTCTTTTCTAAGTGGAATGGAACCTAACCTAAGGTGCCTGTCAAGCCATGTGAAGTGTTGACTAGCTCGAAAAACTTAGACTCGGATTTTATGATATAGATTTTTAAAATTAAATAATAAGGTACTTGATTGTTTACTTGAATATTTTGGTTTGAAATATGGGAGTTGGTGTTTAAATTAATTTATATTTTTAAATACATTAAAATAAACTAATTTAAAAAATACATTTATTTATAAAAAATTACACACATCTCTCCATGAATGAATGAATGAAAAAGAAGGCAGTCTTAAAAAATATTTGCACCAATGTCTTGACTTGTTTTTGTTTGACAATAAAAAAAACATAATCATATCTTATCAAATGGACGTGTAGATGTTAATTACTCTTGTTTTCTGTAGACAGATGAGTTTTACTACAAAAAAACAAAACACATGCATGCACAGAGAGTCTCACAGTCACACAAAAAATCGAAAATAAATCTGAGCCTTACTCGTTCGCACGCATCACTGGTATTTCTATGATGCTTCCTCTCTTTTGTCAACAACAAAACCAACACTAAAAGAAACCCAAACTTCCTTTCCAGACTTGTTTTTTTATTTCATACAAAACTCAAAAAAGAAAAAAGAAGAAGAAAGAAATACCCACTGTTTTATCTTTTGATTATGCTTTCAAAGAAACAAACTTTCTTCATTCAGCATCATTTATAGATCAAAACAAGCAAAACCCACAAAAAAATCCCATCTCTTACCCATTTTAATAGAAAATGGTGCTAAAGAGATCGTCTTTGAGTCTCTTTTTAGGTTTTTTGCTGATTTCTTTGATAGCACCAAGATCTATAGCTAGATTTGTTGTTGAAAAAAACAGTTTGAGGGTTACATCACCAGATAAAATAAAGGGTACTTATGATAGTGCAATTGGGAATTTTGGGATACCCCAATATGGAGGTAGTATGGCAGGTGCTGTTGTGTATCCAAAAGATAATAAAAAGGGTTGCAAAGAGTTTGATGGATTTGGGATTTCTTTTCAGTCGAAGCCTGGTGCTTTACCCACTTTTGTCTTGGTGGATCGTGGAGGTATTTACCCTTTTGATATTTTTGGTCAATTAGTTGTTTTTTTTTTTTCGTGTGTGAGTGATTGGTCCAGGTTTGCTTGATTGGATACGTACCCTTTTGCTTTTGAGGTTAGTTTTTGTAAGATTTGTGGTTTTTTTTTTTGGGTTTGGTTGATTGTGAGGTGCCCTTTTGTTAATTTTATTAAGTTGCACATTTTAATTTTGCTTAATGTTTTTTTTTTTTTGCCTAATTTGATTGTTGTTATGATGTTTTGAGGTGTACGGTTGGGAAGCTACTCTCCTTTTGCTTATGGTTTATTAATGGTTTTCAAGTTTAGGTTGTTGAGAAGGCACCCTTGTTTAATTGGGATCATTTACTTATTTTAGCTGCTTTCAGTCAGTATAGATGTTTAAGGAGGTTTCCATTTGTTGTTTCAGATTAACTTCCTGAAATTTTAGTTCTTTTTAGACAGTGTGAGAGGCACCTATGCTGCTGTTCTAAGAAAATTCTTATTTGATTGGTTTGCTTTGTATGATAGATGAATCATCAGTGCACCAAGTTATTTTAGCTCCTTTTAGGCATTTTGCACAGCATACCAATTGTTTCCTGGTTCCATTGCGTTGGAAACTACTGTACTGTCCTGAATATGCCAATTCTTTACTTGTTTTGTTGGTACAAGCTTATGAAAGTCTGAACACGTTGCAACTTGATTTTCCCATAGTATTTAAGCTATTTTTCTTTCTTTTACTTTTTTCCCCCTTGATCTTTGGTTCCTTTATGCTTAACCAGGATCACATTGTTAGGTATGTTGCATATGCTGTTAAGGAATTATTATCCATCTAGATATGGGTTTTGTTGGATTCAGGACTTTCTTCTGTTAAACTACATTCCTCTAAGACTACCTACATAGCTGTAATGCTAAATCTATAATTAGTTCTTTATATTGCTTTTCAGATTGCTTCTTCGCTTTGAAGGTCTGGAATGCCCAGAAGGCTGGGGCTTCTGCAGTTCTTGTTGCAGATGACATGGAGGAACCATTAATAACCATGGACACACCTGCAGAGGACATTTCATCTGCACAATACATTGAGAACATAACAATACCTTCTGCTCTTATCGAGAAAAGCTTTAGTGAAACGTTAAAGAAGGCACTTAGCAATGGGGATATGGTAAATGTGAATCTTGATTGGAGAGAAGCTGTTCCGCACCCAGATGATCGTGTGGAGTATGAGCTATGGACCAACAGCAATGATGAATGTGGGGTTAAGTGTGACATGTTGATGGAATTTGTGAAGGACTTTAGGGGTGCAGCACAGATACTTGAGAAAGGTGGTTACACTCAGTTTACACCCCATTACATTACTTGGTATTGCCCTCAAGCATTCACCTTGAGCAGGCAGTGCAAGTCTCAGTGTATAAATCATGGAAGATATTGTGCTCCTGATCCTGAACAAGACTTTAGCTCAGGTTATGACGGGAAAGATGTTGTTCTTGAAAACTTAAGACAACTATGTGTTTTTAAAGTGGCAAATGAGACCAAAAAACCTTGGGTGTGGTGGGATTACGTGACTGATTTTCAAATTAGATGTCCCATGAAGGAGAAGAAGTACAACAAAGAATGTGCTGATGCTGTAATCAAATCTCTTGGTAAATATTTCATAACCGCTTCCTCATATTTTAAGGATACTATTGATCACACTAGAAAATGGGAAAACCAAGAGTTTTTAGTGTGCTAAACTTCTTATGCTGTTCATTTGTCAATCATTAGGGCTCGATGGTAAGAAGATTGATAAGTGTATGGGAGACCCAAAGGCTAACTCTGACAACCCAGTTTTGAAAGAAGAGCAAGATGCCCAGGTAATTGTCGTGTTATTTTTTAGTCTTCAGCTTAGCATGACTCTGACCGTTTGGGAACGCGGTCCAACCGGTGTTCCCAAAAATTTTGATTTTTTTTTTTGCTTAAAATTTTGATTTTTTTAGTGTTTTTGGATCATTTTGATGCGTTGATATCAAAAATAATTTTTTAAAAAATAAAAAAACATTATTTTGATACAATTTTGAGTGAAAAGTACTTTGAAAAGCAACCGCAACCACACTTCCAAACACAGTAAGTTTGGATACTTGTGCCTGCTTGCAATTCTTTTAATCTCTGATACCATTTAAACCATATATCACTGCTTTACAAAGACCTTCATGTAGGTTGGAAAAGGAACAAGGGGTGATGTAACCATTTTGCCCACCCTTGTTGTCAACAATCGTCAATATCGAGGTCTGTTATTGCCTACTTGTATTCCTGGATGAACGTTACATTTGGCTATTTATTTATTTTTGGAAAAAAAAACTTGCTCTTTCAGGAAAGTTGGAGAAAGGTGCTGTTCTAAAGGCTCTATGCTCTGGTTTCGAGGAAACAACAGAGCCTGCTGTTTGTTTGAGTGGTGGTAGGTTTTCTTAAGCTAATTGTCCTGATTGCCTTGATATTGAGGCCATCATTCGATGAATGACCCTGACTAAGAGGATTTGAGTGCTTGGTATTGTGAGTAGTCACTGAAAGCATGCTAGACCTAGAACCATATTTCATTTTAGATCACGAGTCCAATACCCTTGTTGTTGAGACTAACATCTAGTGCCAGCTGCCTTGGGTGATTTGCATACTCTCAACAATAGTTCCTGATTGGGGAATTCCTTTGATACAGATGTGGAGACAAATGAGTGCTTCGACAATAACGGGGGTTGCTGGCAAGATAAAATAGCCAACATTACAGCCTGCAGGGTATGAATTAAAACTTGCTGCAAGGCATCTCTCTGGCTTTTGATATATTTAGCTCCATTTGACAACCGTTTTTATCTGTGCAGGACACGTTTCGTGGGAGAGTATGTGAGTGTCCTCTTGTTGATGGCGTGCAGTTCAAAGGAGATGGTTACAAGAACTGTGAAGGTAAGCTCTATGCTTTTTTTTCCCTTTTATAAATCAGCATAAACATGTAAAATGTAATAATATAGCTGTTCATTCATTCAGTAAAGCTTGGATGTCCTGCTGATGATGATAAATAAATGTCTGAAAAAAGTTATTTATGGACAATTATGGGCTTTTATTAGAAAAAAACACTTGCAGTACTGACTATATTCATATTCAGTAGAATTGCAAGATTACCAAAATGAAAATCTAGTTCCATTGATGATACATGGATCAGATGTATACTTGAGAGACAGGCTATGTTGTTTGAGGGTTTTTGGGTGAAAGTTGGGTAGACCAGGCAGGAAAGTTCCAATCCTAGTCAACTGGAATCAAATAATAGTGACTGGTTTTCTTCTATTTCATTTTTTTGAGGAGTAGTGGGGGTGGGTGGGGGGAGCATGGTTTCAAATAGCTGTTCTAGCCATCCCTTGCAAATAACTCTGTGAGTAGGATTTGAGCCTAGGTTCTGGACCCAACACCAATAGATTTACTGCCTAAGCTAACTAGCATTACATTTGGTGTATTCTGTCCCAAGGTTCGATGGATCATGCTCTGTTAAGCATGTGCTCAATATTAACTATACGTTTTGAGGTTCATGTTTGATGTTTGACTTGCAGATGTTAGTATTAGATGTGTTTGCACACGTCATAAGGGGCAACTTGTGTTATTTTCTAATTAAATCTGTTTGATATGCTCGCTTACCAATCTTAAAGTGTGCTATGCTTTAAAGTGATTGTATTGTTTTACAGTGAGTGGATCTGGGAGGTGCAAGATTAACAATGGGGGCTGTTGGCATGAATCCCGGGACGGACATACCTTCTCTGCTTGTTTGGTTAGTGAACACCATGTTTCTCAACTTGTTACTCTCCAATAAATATATCGAGTTCCAGTTTCTAATTTTACTGTGGACAGGATGTTGATGGTGGTAAATGCCAGTGTCCTCCAGGATTTAAAGGTGATGGTGTGAAAAGTTGTGTAGGTAAGAGATTCCTCCATTGTCATCCTTAGTATTGTGGTTTTATCA
>Ga0325411_1005191_pt1 | contig 14484 bp, 3 predicted proteins | sample PopdelMetagenome_13_FD_206181 | JGI IMG/M metagenome (GOLD analysis project Ga0325411, IMG submission 206181) | Populus deltoides microbial communities from Bellville, Georgia, United States - Xylem-PdIQD-R4 | ecosystem: Host-associated > Plants > Phyllosphere > Stem > Wood/Secondary xylem... | reverse complement strand
TTTAACCCTAACCTAAAATTATATTTTGTCAAATTAATCTTTAATCTAACATTTAAATATTCTATAATACTTTGCATATGCTTTACATTCTAAAACTTATATGATTATAATACTTTACATCTTTAAGGTGACGCATAGAAAAAAGTCAACAAAAAATTGAATTATGTACTGGAATGTAATTATATTTCATTTAATGACTAAAAAGTTATTGTTGTGTTAAAATAATAAAAACATCACTGAAGTTACCATTGCTATTTTTTTTTAAAATATTAGTTGTTCAATGCCTTTATAAATACAAAAATGCCATAATTTATATATTTTTAACAAAATACCTCCATCTTTTCTCACCATTTTTAATTATAATAAACACAAAATTCTCCATTTTTTTACAATTTTTCTCAACAATTCTTAACAAAAATTTGCAACTATATTATCAAAACAAACACACCATTTGAGTATACAACTCACCATCATATTTAAGAATACAAACAACAAAAATTCAAGCAAACTAACACACAAAATTTTAACAAACACACTCCCACAAATTCAGTAAACGCATTGCCCAGAATTCAAGCAAACACAACCAACATTTCAAGAAAAAAATTATCCTAATTCCAACAAATACCATTGCCAAAATTCCAGGAAACACAACCAACATTTCTAGCAAACATACTACCCAAAATTCAAGCAAACACAACCAATATTTTTAGCAAAAACACATAATAATTTCTAGCTTAGATATAACAAACAATAAACCAAACCATGCACTACTAATAATCCAAAATTTACAGCAAATTTACTACCAACAATAAGTGTACACATTATCAGCATGTCATCATATTCATCAAAAACTAATAGTCTATAAATTTGCAATAACTTGGATGGACCAAATTTCAAGAATAGAGAGCATGAAATATGGGGAAAAAAGCAGATGTTAGGATATAAAAATCAAAAGCAAGTAAAAGCAAGATATTATAAAAATGTGATGACAAATCTTGCAACAATTTATTCATTGATTGGTGCAAACCTATTAATAATATTGAATTAGTTACAGGAGGGGAATAAGATGTTAATGATATCGGTTGAATGCTAGATAAAGTGAAGAAAATGAAAGATGAATTATGTGAGTTTTGATAAAAAAATCACAATATAAATGCTAGTTTTTCAAGTGTAAAGTTGTTATTAGTAGCTAATTAAGAGTGTGTAATGTTAATGTTTTTAACTTTGATATTGTTCAACATAAACAAATGAAATAAAATACATATATTCCATAACAAACAAAATGAATGAAACATAAGTATCAAATATAGCAAAAACAAAATGCACATTAAATAAAGTAAAATCTATAATTTAAACCTGCAATAACAATAACAATGATCCATAATATTTATGTTTCTACTAGCTTTACACATTTTAAAATAAAATCCATATATTGGTTCTTCTACACCTTTTAATTAATGCAGCTAGTTTGTGTTGTGTATTGAGAGGAGAAAACACCAACACCAGTCTATAATTTCAAAGAATATTGATTAGTAATAGAACAATTATTAAACTAAATGAAACATCATGCATATTTATGAGACTCGCCTACGTTTGTGTTGAGAGTTTCGATTGGTATGGACCTGTGACTCTCCCATCATTTATATCAGCTCTCTCACATCTAGAATCTCTTGAACTTCTTACAGCATTGAATCCTTTAATTTGTGCGACACTATCTCTTTAATATATTCTGAAATTGTAGCCATTGTCATAAACTCTTTTTTAGTTAATCCCCAAATTTTACCATTTTTCTTTTTTAAATAAAAAATAAATAATAATAGCAAGAGACTAATGATTTGACAAAAGTAGGTTGAGGAGAATTTCAAATATACAAAAAAAAAAAATCAAGCTATAATTTTGGATAAAATTTGGAGCCTAATCGTACCTCATTGTACCCAAAACTGGAGAGACAATTGAGATCCAAGGTCAAATTAATTGATTATTGGACAAATTTGCGTAAAAATTAAGTCTAGGGACATAATTAGATTTTTAATAGGCTAATTTGATTTAATCATGGGCCAAATTAAAGGATTTAATTAAGTATAAGGACTTAATTATACTTTAAATGGGTCAAATTAATTTTATTAAGGACTTAATTGATGAAACATTAAGTTTGAGAGCCTAATTTGGGTTTAATTGAGAAGATTATAATTTTATAGGACCAACCGTAATTTTTACAAAGTTAATTGGTTGAAATCAAGGGTAAAATTGCTAGAAAATAAAATTTTAGGTCAATTAGGGGTTAAATTGAAGAAGTTTGTAGTCAATGACCAAAATGAAAAAGGCATCGAACTCTGGGACTAAATTAATTGAAATTAGGACTGAAATTGAAGAGAAATGAAAGTTTAATGATTAATTGAGGGTCAATTTGCATAAATCCGAAACTAAGGACCAAAATAAAAAAAGATGTCAAAATCTGAGGCTGATGTTAAAGTTCGGCCAGAGCAAAATTACATAAAATTAAAAGTTCTAAGCTAATCAGGAGTGCAATTAAAAGGAATTGAAAGCTAAAGGATAAAACATACACCACCATGATGGCCTAACATTTGACTACACTCCGGTATGGTTCTTTCTGGCTGATTGACACCATGGCTGCCGCGACGCTACCCCAAAGAGGCTAACTCAGACAACCTTTAATTGTTAAAATTTCACAGTTCATGATGGCCACTTTGAGCCAACAATTGAGATCCTTTTATGTTGAATCAAGGGCCAGGATTTGTCCCCAGTAAAGATAAAATGTCCCTCTTCTACCTTCTATAAATAGAGGTGGATTTCATGCGTTAAGGAGGAAGGAATTCAGGTGCAAAATTTATGAAAAACCAGCCCCCTAGTTTTATTTTTGCTATTGCCGCCAACTTTATTCTCTCTCTCTCTCTCTCCACCACAACTTCAGCTTCTAAATCTATCCAACCACCTAAGACCGCCAGTCTCTGCCACCAACTCACCCTCAACCTTTGGTGACCAGCCACCAACTTTACACATTATCAGCATGTCATCATATTCATAAAAAACTAATAGTTTATAAATTTGCAATAACTTGGACAAACTAAATTTCAAGAATAGAGAGCATGAAATATGAGAAAAAAAACAGATGTTAGGATATAAAAATCAAAAGCAAGATATTATAAAAATGTGATGACAAATCTTGCAACAATATATTCATTGATTGGTGCAAACCTATTAATAAAATTGAATTAGTTACAAGAGGGGAAGATGTTGCTAATGATATCGGTTGAATGTTAGATAAAGTAAAGAAAATGAAAGATAAATTATGTAGAGTTTGGATAAAAAATTACAATATGAACGCTAGTTTTTCAAGTGTAAAGTTGGTTTTGATAGCTAATTAAAAGTGTATAATGTTAATGTTTTTAACTTGATATTGTTCAACATAAAGAAATGAAATAAAATACATATATTCCATAGCAAACAAAATGCATGAAACATAAGAATCAAATATAGCAAAAAAATGCACATTAAATAAAGTATAATCTATAATTTAAACCTTCAATAACAACAACAATGATCCATAATATTTATGTTCTTACTAGCTTTACACATTTTAAAACAAAATCCATATATTGGTTCTTCTACACCCTTTAATTAATGCAGCTAGTTTGTGTTGTGTATTGAGAGGATAAAACACCAACACCAGTCTATAATTTCAAAGAATATTGATTAGTAATAGAACAATTATTAAACTAAATGAAACATCATGCATATTTATGAGACTCGCCTACGTTTGTGTTGAGAGTTTCGATTGGTATGGACCTGTGACTCTCCCATCATTTATATCAGCTCTCTCACATCTAGAATCTCTTGAACTTCTTACAGCATTGAATCCTTTAATTTGTGCGACACTATCTCTTTAATATATTCTGAAATTGTAGCCATTGTCATAAACTCTTTTTTAGTTAATCCCCAAATTTTACCATTTTTCTTTTTTAAATAAAAAATAAATAATAATAGCAAGAGACTAATGATTTGACAAAAGTAGGTTGAGGAGAATTTCAAATATACAAAAAAAAAAAATCAAGCTATAATTTTGGATAAAATTTGGAGCCTAATCGTACCTCATTGTACCCAAAACTGGAGAGACAATTGAGATCCAAGGTCAAATTAATTGATTATTGGACAAATTTGCGTAAAAATTAAGTCTAGGGACATAATTAGATTTTTAATAGGCTAATTTGATTTAATCATGGGCCAAATTAAAGGATTTAATTAAGTATAAGGACTTAATTATACTTTAAATGGGTCAAATTAATTTTATTAAGGACTTAATTGATGAAACATTAAGTTTGAGAGCCTAATTTGGGTTTAATTGAGAAGATTATAATTTTATAGGACCAACCGTAATTTTTACAAAGTTAATTGGTTGAAATCAAGGGTAAAATTGCTAGAAAATAAAATTTTAGGTCAATTAGGGGTTAAATTGAAGAAGTTTGTAGTCAATGACCAAAATGAAAAAGGCATCGAACTCTGGGACTAAATTAATTGAAATTAGGACTGAAATTGAAGAGAAATGAAAGTTTAATGATTAATTGAGGGTCAATTTGCATAAATCCGAAACTAAGGACCAAAATAAAAAAAGATGTCAAAATCTGAGGCTGATGTTAAAGTTCGGCCAGAGCAAAATTACATAAAATTAAAAGTTCTAAGCTAATCAGGAGTGCAATTAAAAGGAATTGAAAGCTAAAGGATAAAACATACACCACCATGATGGCCTAACATTTGACTACACTCCGGTATGGTTCTTTCTGGCTGATTGACACCATGGCTGCCGCGACGCTACCCCAAAGAGGCTAACTCAGACAACCTTTAATTGTTAAAATTTCACAGTTCATGATGGCCACTTTGAGCCAACAATTGAGATCCTTTTATGTTGAATCAAGGGCCAGGATTTGTCCCCAGTAAAGATAAAATGTCCCTCTTCTACCTTCTATAAATAGAGGTGGATTTCATGCGTTAAGGAGGAAGGAATTCAGGTGCAAAATTTATGAAAAACCAGCCCCCTAGTTTTATTTTTGCTATTGCCGCCAACTTTATTCTCTCTCTCTCTCTCTCCACCACAACTTCAGCTTCTAAATCTATCCAACCACCTAAGACCGCCAGTCTCTGCCACCAACTCACCCTCAACCTTTGGTGACCAGCCACCAACTTTACACATTATCAGCATGTCATCATATTCATAAAAAACTAATAGTTTATAAATTTGCAATAACTTGGACAAACTAAATTTCAAGAATAGAGAGCATGAAATATGAGAAAAAAAACAGATGTTAGGATATAAAAATCAAAAGCAAGATATTATAAAAATGTGATGACAAATCTTGCAACAATATATTCATTGATTGGTGCAAACCTATTAATAAAATTGAATTAGTTACAAGAGGGGAAGATGTTGCTAATGATATCGGTTGAATGTTAGATAAAGTAAAGAAAATGAAAGATAAATTATGTAGAGTTTGGATAAAAAATTACAATATGAACGCTAGTTTTTCAAGTGTAAAGTTGGTTTTGATAGCTAATTAAAAGTGTATAATGTTAATGTTTTTAACTTGATATTGTTCAACATAAAGAAATGAAATAAAATACATATATTCCATAGCAAACAAAATGCATGAAACATAAGAATCAAATATAGCAAAAAAATGCACATTAAATAAAGTATAATCTATAATTTAAACCTTCAATAACAACAACAATGATCCATAATATTTATGTTCTTACTAGCTTTACACATTTTAAAACAAAATCCATATATTGGTTCTTCTACACCCTTTAATTAATGCAGCTAGTTTGTGTTGTGTATTGAGAGGATAAAACACCAACACCAGTCTATAATTTCAAAGAATATTGATTAGTAATAGAACAATTATTAAACTAAATGAAACATCATGCATATTTATGAGACTCGCCTATGTTTGTGTTGAGGGTTTCAATTGGTATGGACCCGTGACTCTCCCACCATTTATACCAGCTCTCTCACCATTTATACCAGCTCTCTCACATATGGAATCTTTTGACCTTCTTGCAGCATTGAATCCTCTAATTTATGCAACACTATCTCTTTGACATTAACTGGAATTGTAGCCATTGTCATAATTCATTTTTAGGTTATTCTCTAAATTTTACCATTTTTCTTTTTAAAATAATAAAATAAAAAATAATAGCAAGAAGATTGGCGATTTGGCAAAAGTAGGCTGATGAGGATTTCAAATATACAGAAAAAATAAAGCTACAATTTTGGACAAAAATTGAAGCCTAATCGTACTCCAATGTATCCAAAATTGGAGAGACGATGCAGATTTAAGGTTGAATTAATTGATTATTCAACAAATCTGTATAAAAATTAAGCTTAGAGACATAATTAGATTTTTAATAGGCCAATTTGATTTAATCATGGGCCAAATTAAAAGTTTAATTATGTTTAAGAATTAATTTGGGTCAAATTAAATGATTTAATTAAGTGTAAGGATTTAATTATACTTTAAATGAGTCAAATTAATTTTATTAGGGACTTAATTAGTGAATCATTAAGTTTGGGAGCCCAATTTGAGTTTAATTGAGAATATTAGAATTTTAGAGCACCAAACTTAATTTTTATAAAATTAATTGGTTGAAATCAAGGGTAAAAATGCTAGAAAATAAAAGTTTAGGGTTAATTAGGGGTTAAAATGAAAAAGTTCGCAGCTAAAAACCAAAATTAAAAAGGCATAAAACTCTGGGGACTAAATTAATTGAAATTATGAGTGAAATCGAAGACAAATTAAAGTTTAATGATCAATCGAGGGTCATTTTGCATAAATCCAAAACCAAGGACTACAATGAAAAAAGACGCTAAAATTCGAGGCTAATGTTAAAGTTCATCAGGGGCAAAATTACATAAAATTAAAAGTTATAGATCAATCAAGGGTGCAATTGAAAGGAATTGAAAGCCGGAGGACAAAACATACACCACCATGATGGCCTGATATTTGACTACACCCCAATATGGTTCTTTTTGGCTGATTGACACCATAATTGTTGTGACATTGCCTCAAAGAGATCAACTCAGATAGCCTTTAACTCTCAAAATTTGACAGTTCATAATTGTCACTTTGAGATAACGATTGAGATCCTTCCAGGTTGAATCAAGGGTCAAGATTTGTCTCTAATAAAGAAAAAATGTCCATTTTCCATCTTCTATAAATAGAGATGGATTCCATGCAGGAGGAAGGAATTCAGGTGCAAAGTTGGCGAAAAACTAGCACCCCCGGTTTTATTTCTGCCATTGTTGTCAACTTTATTCTCTCTCTCTCTCTCCACCATGACTTTGACTTCTACATCCATCCAACCACCCAAGACCGTCAGTCTCTGCCATCAACTCACCCTCAACCTCTGGTGAGCAACCACACCACCATGGGATTCTTCCTCCTCCTTTATACTATAGATTTCTTCTCCTCCAGTAACTAATGCCAGCCACCAACTCCTCCACCAATGCCACCACCAGTCTCACGTCGTGACCCACCATCAGGACCATCAACCAACCACTCTTTCCATGCTAGGTAGTCTCCTTCTCTCTTTTTTTTCTTCTTCCTCAGCCATGACCGCTATATGCAGGATTCATTCTGTATGCAACGACTAAAATAATTAACATGGTTACGAGGCTCGGCCAATGACCATGTGGGTCATGGGTTGGACCTATTTTAGCCCAACCTAAATGGCTAGGTCGGGTCCAGCCCAGTAGAGAGAGAGAGAGAGAGAGAGAGAGAGAGAGAGAGAGAGAGAGAGAGAAGGTTTTTAATAAATGATTAAGTCAGGTTAGACCCATTTCATCTAGCCTAGATGATTGGGCCAGTTCCAGCTCATTTAATAAATAAATAATATAATAATATTAAAAAAAATTTAAAAAGAAAAATATTAAAAAAAAAGAAAAAAATTTAAAATTTCAAAAGGAAATTTTAAAAATATTTATGGGACCCTTGCATATTTTTTCAATTATTCTGCATAATATTAGGCTGTAAACTGACACTATAAGATGCAGACCCAATATTAAAAATACCTGGTTTTCTACAAAACTTTTTTAAATTTAATAAAAAAATTCAAAAAAATAAATAATCTTACTATGTCAGTTTATAGCCTGAATTAATCTTAAATTTACAAAAAATTAATAAAAATTCAAAATAATCATTAAAATTAATCATGCACATTTAATTGACATTGAACAACAAAATTGGAAAACAAATAACTAAAATTCTTCAAAATAATGAAAAAAATATATTTAATAACAACTAAAACTCAACACAAAATTGAACAAAAATAATGACAAAAAAATAATGCAAAAAAAAAACCACAAATAAAGAATAAAAAGGAATGAAAAATTCTTACCTTTATGGCGTGCTTAGTGTTGGATGAGAATTAAAAAAAAAATGAAAAACGGATAGTTAAAAACCTAAAAAATAGAGAAATAAAGAAAGCCAACATACCTTAAGATGAGAACATAAGATGATGCTTGATTTTAGCTTGGGATGTGAACAAAATAAGAGTGAAGAAGAAGAGAGAAAAATAAAGAGAGGATGAAAGAAGATGAAGCTTGTCTGCCGTGCTCATGGTATTTTATATTAGGTTTTACTGATGGAATTCTTGACAGAATATTAAATATTAATATTTTTAAAATTTTCGTTGGTGATTCTATATGTGAAGTCAAAGTAAAATTTTCAATTTGCATGAAAATTTTTAGAAACCCCTTCAAATATTACCTATGACTTTTCATTCCGTCAGTAAAAGAGTAAATAGTCAACAATCAGAAAGAGCATTAATTACCAACGCCTTGAAACTCACATTCCGTCGGGGAACATGTAGCATGGTCAGAAGAAACATTAATAGTCAGTGCGTTGGAGCTCACATTTCGTCGGTAATTTTGTTGGTAATCTCGTCCATCAGAGGGTCAAAAGCAGATAGATGTACAACGAAAACACTTTGTCAGTATGTCTGTGTGTAATTAACACAATGAATAGTACAAGAAAAAAGGAGAACAATTCTCATCACCACTGGAATATACCGACGACAATATTTTGTTAATATGTTTATATGTAATTAACATCATGAATAGTGTCAGGAAGAAGGGGAACAATTCCCTTCACCTCTAGAATATACCAACGGACACATTCCATTGGTATATTCGTGTGTAATTAACACCATAAACAATGTTAGGAATAAGGGGAATAGTTCCTTTCGCCTCAAGAATATACCGACAAACACATTCCATTGGTATATCCATTGGTGTAAAACAGTGTCTGATGCCAGATTGTATCTGTATTCCCTATTTATTTATCTTGCAAACACTTAAATTCATAGCTGCACGCACAACACAATAATGTCTACTTACATCACAATAATAAAATAAATATTTCCTTGTAATTCAATAATATATTAACATCATTGTCATTATATTGAAGTGAATTTTTTCCATAAATATTACACTATATTTTATGTCATTACAATTTCGTGTTGTGCAAATTAACCATAATTGTCTTCTTCTTCGTCAATTGACTTGTCCTCATCTCCATTGCAATCTTCTACGTTGATTTTGTCACTATCATCATCTTCTTTGACTTGTGTATGTTTGATGGAGCTTAAAACACCATTCAATTCCTCAGCATCAACATCAACAAAAATATTATCAGTGATGTGAAAATTTGAATTTTCTTCTAAGTCATTAGATAAAGCAATTCGATATGGATTAACTAACTCACCAAGTTGAAAGACATCATCTCCCACAATTAATTCATTGTTCTCATCTTGAACAGCCTCGACATGGTCCTTGAGTTTGGTTTTCACTATGGATAACCAATCAACTCTAATAAACTTGTTAAAGGAAGGAATGTATGTGTAATAAACTTGATGACATTGCTTGGCAAAAACAAAGACATTAGAAAAATGCAAACTTTTAAGCCATTGATAGATAAGTAATTGTGCATTATTGTTTAAGACAAAGCTGGCTTTGGGCTTTGCGACCCGTGACCTAACATAAACTAACTCCATGTTTTTACAGTGACAAAATAAATCTATATTCATTCTAGCCTTGATATTATCCTTTATCTCCTCCTTTACGTTTATAACCGTGTTGAAAATATTCTCAAATACATTCTTTTTTATGTGCATAACATCAAGGTTATGATGGAGGAGATTGGTCTTCCAATAAGAAAGGTCTAGGAAAATACTTCACTTAACCCAATTGTGGATCAAGCTAAAAACAGGAAACTTCTACTTACCGGATTGAAAACCAAACATCATGTCACTGTACTCCAACACCATATCATACAATTCCTCATCTGAAAGAAATGGCGGTGCAACATCCCTTTCAACTCTTCCAACAAAGAAGTCCTTGTTGTTCTTTCTGTACTTGTGATCTGTTGGAAAGAACCTTCAGTGCCAGTAAAAAAAAGATATTTTACCGTCGTTTGTTAACGTGAATGCATTGTTATTTTTCGTACAATATGGACATGTTATTTTTCTATGTGTGCTCCAACCAGAAGCCATTCAATAAGTAGGAAAATCATGATAGTCCACATCAAAGCAGCTTTCATTAGAAAATTCTGTTTCCACGATACACCATAAGTCAAAGCCCCGAATGACCACATCTATTTCAACTTATTAATCAACGGTTGAAGACAAACATCTATATTCCGACCTGGACTATTAGGACTAGGTATGACCGTAGATAAAAAAAAATTAACTCCAACCTCATACACATCCCTAGTGACAAGTTGTAAATTATGAGTATCATCGACCAACAAGAATAATGAGCAACAAATGACCCAAATGGATTGAGTCTGTCTATACATAACCCAAGATTCACATTCCTTGACTCCACTGAAAACTGAGGATGCATACTGTTAAAGTTTGTCCAGGCTTCACTATCAAAAGGGTACACCAACACTCCATCCACCACATTATATGATTGGTGCAATGTCATGTGCTTAGTAGTTTTTGGTGACATGAATAACCTCTATAGTCTAAATATGATTAAGAAGTATCTAAGTTTTTTGTGTGCGACAATAATCCTTCCCCTACTAGTTATGGGTTCTGCACTCAGTTGACTTTGTATTTTCAAGGTAGTACAACATATAGAAGTTTGGACACATGTTAATTTTATGGTATCCTAGACTAAGAGGTTTTATACCCACATGTTAATTTTGGACACATGTTAATTTTATGGTATCCTAGACTAACGAGTTTCATCATGAAATGAGCGTAATAGAAGATCTCTTTCAGCTTGTTCTCTTCAGGTAAAATGTTTCTCGCCCATTGCATAATTATGTCATAACCGGCCTCACTTAACCTATAATTCACCTTGATGGTGAACACTTGTACAACAACTGATAATTTACTGTGATTTATGCAACCATCCCATAATGGTTTGTCAGAATATTTCAAAATATAAAAAAAAACCTTGTCGCATCTACATTAGATTCTTCATCTACGATCAGACATTGACCGACATGACCTTGGTTCATTCCCATCACATTTATAACAATATTCCTATAAAGATTACTGTTGTCATTTACAACTCCATGCACGTTCCTAGCACTAAAAGTTAAACCAACCATCCTCTCTACCATGGTATCGTGAGGAACATATGGTTCTTCATGTGCATACCAACACAAATATTTCTCCATGAATCTTTTTTGTAGAAGATGCATCGTTATAATATCTGGATCAATAAATTTTTTATTCTTACACTTCTTACATAGACATCTAATACCACCTCCACTAATATTTCTTGGATTAGATAGTGCGTAATTAATAAAACCTTGAACCCTATTACAATAATCCGTCTTCTGCAACCCCTGAGGTGAATCTCGATACATACATGAATAATCATCCATTACTTATATCAAACTTATTTAAATAATGATGATAACAAGTATTAATTAACTATATTAACTAAATAAATTTGCAAAAATATATGTTTAGCTCAATCTTATTCAATCTATTTAATAGTTCTCTTAATTCATTATCAATTATATATCTACATAAATTCAAATTTCTACATATTTACTGAAAATTAAAACTCAGCAATAAAATTGACAAAATATAACAACAAACCCGTTAAATAAGCCATTATTTATTTCATCACAAAACACCAAAGTAAAAACTTCGACATAAGTTTCATCAATTTAAAAATAAATTCAATTTTATAAAATATAAAATAAACCATAACATGTATAAATCATAAATTCATACAATAAAAGTGTAAGAGAAAAAACTATAAAACAAGTAAACACCTAAACAAAATACATATACTATAAAAATATGCAAAAAAAATTAAATTGACATTTAAAAATTGTATTCAAATAAAATAAAAGGGTAAATTTACTTATTTAAGGTGGAGAATCCTCAATAAAACTTGAATCAGAACACGAATGCTGACAAACCAATTGTTGTTGTGACTGAATTTGTTATGAGAAGTTCATTTGTGTTGAGATTGAGGGGGTGGCTTTTTGCAGAAAAACAAAATGCATAAAAAAGAAGGAGAAATGGGGGAGGGGGAGAGGAGAGTCGATCACCAAGTTATAAATTAAATATTACTGATGGATTTACCTATAGAATTATTTCGTTAGGCATTCCATCGGTCATTCTTTCCATAAAAAGTGTCATGTCACCGTATGATTTGTCTTTTCAAATCCCACTATAATATTGTCTGTAATTCTGTTGATATATACCGAGGAATTATTTCTGTTTGTATATTTATGGACAAACTTTACTGTCAGGCTTATTCCATCATTTAAGCTGTTGGTGAATATTACACGTCATCGTACTTTTCTACATTTTTCTACCTTCCTTTTCCAATGTAATTCCCTAGATATATACCAATAAAATGTTTCTGTTGGTGCTTACCAATGGATATATATATAGCGATAAAAAATTATATCGGTAAAATTCATCGTGCTATGCTGATGGAAAAATTTCATCAATGATTCTCTTTGTATTTGCCAAATTTCTGGTAGTGTAAGAACCTATGCACGCACGTATGGCCTTTTTAAAATGGGCCAAACATGCAGGCCTAGTTGGCTAGGCCTAACAGTGCTTGTCCTCTTTTTTTCTTTATCTTTAATTAACATCCTTTTTTTTTATATGTAATTTTTTGTTTGGATTAATTTTGTTTATCTATATTTAAATTAATACTCTCTCAGAGATTTTTTAAACTAATGATTTCATCTTTTTCAAATAGTAATTGTTTTTTATTAATTATCTTTTTATGAATTTAATATTTCAAAAATATTATTCTAATTTATCTATATTTTTTTCTTTATGTTTTATATAAATAAACTTTATTTTCATGATGTGTTTATAAAAAAAAATTATTTGTTCTTGTTAGAAAAAAGTAACCTTTAACATAATATAAAAAACATGTAAATTAGAGAGAAACATTGAGATCAAATATCATACTTATCTATCTTTTACTTTTACGTGATTGATTATTTTGTTTATCTTTGTATTTAATTAACATTATTAGCTCTTTTAAAGTTTACATATTTTTTAAAATTTATTTTGTTTAGTGTAAATAATATCTTTACTTTTTTTTTAATTAAAAAAATCATGATATAGCGAAACATACTCGAAATATTGTTTCATTTTCCTATTATGTTAAAAATTAACTCGTGATCTTATACACAACATTATATGAAAACTCTTTATTGTATTTATTAATGTATATAATTTTTATTTTATTTTATTATATAAATGCACCCACTTTTTAGTTCATTATTAAATTCTTTTCTTAATACAAACAAATATTAATAGTATTTACATATTTATTTTTTTGCATTAAAAACAATATCTAAACCGGAGTGAATTGCGGACAAACTGAGCAGACAAGTAAGCAAATAATCTATAATAATAGTAATCCGAACCCTTTAAAAAGACCATGCTAGGTGTCAGCTGTTAATTGGAGAATTCTTGTTGAAATAATAACACGTGTCCAATGTTTATTTCAAATATTTACAAATAAATAAGTAAAAAGTTTAAACAATTAACTGATTATTTGTAAACAAACAACGAGCTTTCGTACTTAATTTACGCCTGTGGATCAGAGCACAAGTCAAACTTGAACATTTCTAAAATTAGATTAAATGAGAGATTAATGAGCAAATTACAAAAACAATCTTGCACTGTAAAAAAGAGAGTGATTCTTACATATTAAGATCGTAGTAATATTTTCCAGGGCAAACCCTTTAAATGTTTTAGGGTTCTAGAGGTGAAACATATCTGGGGAATTATTCTTCAGGACCCAGCTCTGATGTTGCATTAAATACCTTTTCCTACCAAAAACAATTAATTCATGAAACCATATTACAATACCATGAACGAATCCTTTCTTACAATATCTGCACTCGCATTTGCCTTGAGAGACAAAAACAAAGGACAGATCATGGCCTCATTAGACTCTCCGAACTC
>Ga0325411_1005189_pt1 | contig 14488 bp, 8 predicted proteins | sample PopdelMetagenome_13_FD_206181 | JGI IMG/M metagenome (GOLD analysis project Ga0325411, IMG submission 206181) | Populus deltoides microbial communities from Bellville, Georgia, United States - Xylem-PdIQD-R4 | ecosystem: Host-associated > Plants > Phyllosphere > Stem > Wood/Secondary xylem... | reverse complement strand
CCTTGTTAATAAATTCTCAACAAAAATAATGATGATTGCATTAGTATATGACTAAGATTTAACTAAATGAGAACTTAGAAATTAAAAATAAAATACCCTATTACTATAGATCATGATCCTTGACTAAACATCCCAGAAAACCTAGTACCAAATGTCGCTAACAGGACATCATTAAAACTTGTTATTGAGGTTTCTAATGTGAGCCAAGATGCTTGTAATCTTAGAAAGCTAAAATAAAACTGAAAAAATAAAATCCGGTGATTATTTAAATAAAAAAATTATAGTTATTGGATGAAAATCCTGATTTGTTAATTATAATAAATGAAAAACTAAAGGTATAAAAATAAACAACACAAAAAATAATTTTTGATAAATTCTAAATAGTTCTAAGGAGAACCAAACAAACTTTTTTTCACAAGTTTTATTTTGAATAATCAATCAATTTTTTAAATACAAATTAAAATTTTTTATTTATACTAGGTAAAACATCTTAAATAAGACTGAAAAAAATAACAAAAGAGTTCTAAATAACATAAGAAAAAAATTCTAAATCAACTAGGAAAATATTATAAATCTTGAATAATATCTTTTTGGCTTTATTGCAAGGCCTTACCAAACTTATATTGCTACAAAAGTTTAACCTTATAGTAAAAACTATCTTTAAAATCTTTTAGTAAATTTTCAGTTCAATCAAGTCAGATTGCAAATTATGCTCATTAATATAAAATTGCACATTAGAACATTAATATAAAATTGCACATTAGAAAAATAAACCGAATTTGTATATAAATAGAAAAACATGTTGAATTTGTAAGTCTTGTAGAAAATAAGATTTAAATATCTTGAATTAATCCATCATATACCTCTGTGATCATGTGAAGTTGTTTAATGATTCTCATAAGTTCTTGTAATTCTTTTTCGATGTTCTTAAGTGAAAATTTGATTGAAATCTAGGTGTTAAGGATCAAATTATCCGAATTCTATTTTCCAGTATTAGATACATGCAAAATATGTTTGTAGTACATGAATATTGTTTATCTAAGTACAATACATGACATCTGATTATTTAGAATAAAAAATCAAGCGAACAATGTGTTGACTGCTTGAGTTTTTTTTTTTTAAAAAAAACATCCAGGCCTCGGCTTCTAGGCCTATACGTACTTATATGATTATATTATACTTTTCAAATAATATTAGACCTTTTTAATGGTATTTTTTACTGTTTTAAATAGTAATTTTAGCAATTATTTCATGAATGATTATATATAAAATTAATATGCATAATTGAAAGAAAAAACATATTCCTCATAGATATTCAAGAATAAAATGCCTAATTGTTTTTCTTGTGAAGTTTTTATATATTTCTTCAAATTAATTATTCCGTAATTTTCACATTTTTAGCATAAAAATCATCAAAGTAAATTTTTTTTTTCATTTTTATTTGAAGTTCCTTTTCAAGTCATGATAAGTCTTTATTAAAATCACATGGCATTAGTAATATATATATAAAGAAATAATTTTGAGGTTGAGAAATTTGCCTAACGTAGTTGTGTCTCAATAGTTTCTTGAAAGAAAAAAACTATTTCATGTTGGAGATGCATTGCTCCCTACTTTGTTACGAAAATAATTTATAGTTAATGCATCATGATGAACTTTCTATATAAATTAAATAAATTGGCTTATATGTATTAACTATCAATCCCAAGCGCTCCTAGGCTTTCTCTAATAGGTTAAGTGAGTCTTTTTCTTTTATTTATTTATTTTATTATATTTTATAATTAAATTGTATTTAAATAAAAGTATTAAAATGATGTTTAGAAAAACAATTTGTTATGCTATAAGTTTTAAATAAAATTAGAACTTTTATAGCAATATAAATAATTACTTGATGGATTATTATATATGATAAATAAAAAAAATGTTCATGAATATTCAATGAGAACATAATATCTATTTTATTATTTTTATTTTTATATAGTTTTATAAAATTAATTATTCTTTTATGTTTTTCATACAGTCATATAAAAGTTATAAATGCATTTTTTTAATTTTTTTTTATTGAAACTTGCTGTTCAAATTATGATGATTTTTATTTTAAAATTAGGCTTATAATAAAAAGGATGTTTTCAGTCAAAACCAAAAAAAAAAAAAAACATTAATAAGGATGAGTGTTTTGATTAAGCAAAATATGTTTTTTCTTTAATTTAAATCATTGCAATTCTTTTATATATTTATTTTAATTGCCTTAGTTTTAAATTCAAAAGAATATGTAGTTGGGAAAAAAAGGATATTTTCTCTAAAAAAAAAAAGTGTGAAAAAGAAAGAAATATTTGTACTAAAGGAATATGTTTTTTTTTCTCTCCAATATTTAAATCTAGATTTTTTAAAATATTTATTGTAATTACAATATAATATAATAAAAAAAATCTAAAAAGAGCCTTATAATATAGCTGAAGGAGGGAGAGAAAAAACCTCAAGCAAACAAGTAATAAGTTTATACTTTATTCGGCATTTATAATAAATATAATTTGTCGGGCTAGTCATAATGAGTTCAATTTTTCTCTGTAAAGCCCACCAACAACTACTTAAAGGACATTAACATGTAACAGCACCGCATATATTTTTGTTTATATGGGTTAAAATTAGAAATTATGTTTTATAATTTATTTTGATTTATTTTTTAAGGAATATCTTGGTTTCATGATTAGGATCGTGATTTTTGATATTTTGACTCTAGTTAGATGAAGTCATTTTATTTTTTAAGATTTATCTCAGTCTCATGTCCTTCAACATTGAATTTTCTTTTTATTATGTTGTCATTGTCTCATGTCCCGAGTTGTGGGTTTAATAGTTTAATCCAGTTGACTTGGTTTTTTTAATTAACTTTTTTTTCGCTAATTTCATCATTTAATATAGTGTTTGATTGAAAATTAGGTTTCATGATTTATTTTGGTTTGATTTTTATAAGGTTTTTCTAACCTTATGATCCGAGAATAGTACTTAACGGGTTAACCCATATTAACTTGGCTCATTTTTTATGTTATTTTTTTAATTAAAAGTCTTACAAGTTTCATCGTTCAACATTGGATTCGACCAGATTGATTGAGAATTAAGCTTCATAATTTATTTTGATTTTCTTTTTATGAGGCTATCTTAGTCTCATGACCAGAGTCATGAATGACAAATTAATCTCGGTTAAATCAAATCGGTTTTTTATTTTCTTTCTATAAAGTTATTTTCAGTCTCAGAACACGAGTCATGAGTTTGGCGGATTGACTTGAATCATTTTTTATGCTCCTTTTTAGTTGCATCTTTCAATATTGAAATGATTAGGCATTGAACTTCGTACTCTTTTTATTTTATTTTCTTTCTATGAGGTTATCTTGGTTATATGACCAGAGTCACAAATTTGATAGGATAACTCGGGTCACCTTTTTAGGTCATTTTTTTAATTGAGTTTTTTTTTTCAATTTCATCCTTCAATATTGGATTGAATAAAAATTAGGCTTTATAATTTGTTTTGATTTGTTTTCTATGAGGTTATCATAGTCTCATAACCCGAGTTATGAATTGACATGTTAACCCGGGTTGATCCAAGTCAATCCAATATATTGTTATCTTAATATTAAAAAAAATATCATCTTGAATTTTGTTTTAGTAAAATTATATTTTTACAGGTCGTCTGAGTTGCTTTTGGACCCACAAAATCAACTAGGTCATATCAAGTCAACCCTTACACTGTTAGAAAACTTTTTCCACTAAAAAAATAACAACATTTGAACATTGTTTTTATGTTCAAGAAAACATTGACGTGACCCACAGCATAGCATGGGTCAATGATCTAGTATTATTTTTAATTTAAGTCATAAGCTCTTAGAAGGATTCTTCAAAGAAGTATAAAACCCTATATACAACATAATAGGGTTTTTGCAATCCTATTTGCAACATAGATTTGGAGTCAGTAATCATCCAAATTAAAATCATCAAACCTTTATAAGAAAAGTGATAATACCAACAAAAAAAAAAAATCCTAGCCCAAATGGCTGGGATTTCAACTTGACACCAACACCAGGCCTAGTTTATTAAATTCTATTTTGGCACATTTTTCTATGTATTTTTTTAGGTTTCATGAGCTATTTTCATGCATATAATGTTTTCTATGCACACAGAAGTTTTCTATGCAAAGTAGACACCATTTTCTGTGCCCATGACACCACTAATGGTTATACTTGACATTGATTTTATTCATATAAATATATTTAATGTATTAATAAAGATTTATTTATCTTTAATATTCTTCAAATATTTGATTAATGAATTTAGAATAAAGATAAAATTCTTCTGACAAAATATTTTACAAATAAAATTATAAAATTGTTATATATATAGGATTCGTATTGCATGAAAGCATTATTCCTAAAATGTTCTTGTTTAATGTTTTATTAATAATGTATATTAATTAAAGTTGATGAGACTGATACATATTATTATTATTTTTCTTTATGAAAGGAAGTAATTGTTCTCATAAGCTGATGTATGAAGGATACTTGGAACCAATATATAAGTGCTTGTTAGATGATATGCACACCGAACTGACCTGCATGAGAATTCTATATGGAAAGACTCACTTGACGATATTGGGTAACTAATGTGTACATGATCCTTAGACTTGAGATCACTAAGTTATCTTATATAGAAAGTGTTATGTTTTTTTTTTATTAAATGTAAGAAATTTTATAGATCAAAACGAAACTAAACTGGAAACCAGCAAGTCAGAATATACAAGCATGTACATATAAAGGCTAGGGGAATAGGCTCTCTTAGGCAAAACATTACAGAGCCTGACAATCAGCTACATAGACAGGGCTACAGAAAGCAGCAAAATAATTCAGTAGCACAAACTTTGCCATATGGGCCATATTTGGACGCATGCTAGCAGACAACAACAAGGCTTCTCCACTGAAAAGCAATCATCTATGACGAACATCAGGAAACACTAGTAGCAGGAAACAGCCCGCAAGCAAGCAACATAAAGTTCCAGCTATCTACATCAGCAGCAATAGACAACAATAAAACAACACATAATAGACCATTAAAAGCCAGTAGAGGTTCAGCAGACCAAGCAATAAAAGGAGCAACACAAGCCAGAGAGGGTGCTACTCTAATAAACCAGAAAACCTACAATAAGTAGGAGCTACCAACACTCAACATCAAAGCCAGCTTCCACCTAGACCGAAGAGTAAAGCCATGGCAAACACAACTATCCAGTGCAATGGATCACGTAGTAGGATGAGCTCCGCTGGGTACAACCCAATAGACAACATCACAGTAAACTTACATGCACAATGCTGCATATAACAACAATAAGAAAGAAACAAAGTAGGAGACCAACAAGTTCAAATGTACAATAAACACTAAGTAACAAAGGAAACATGCTCCCTTGAAATAATATTAAATCCACATACAAAGAAACTGTAAAACCAAAACAGGACTACATAAAACAACGTCAAAATCCAAATGGAGTAATAAGGAAGAAGAAGGGGAATCTGAACCCTCATGCCTGCCTTGAAGCCTATATTGCTTGCCATTGGCCGAACCATTGCAGAACCACTGCTTTCACAAAGAACAACAACATCAGACTTTGCATGTTTGCCAGCTTTTGCAATAGCAGCAGCCCTGCTACGAGTCATATATTGCTTCCTGCCTCTAGGGGCTCTCCTGCTGCAACAACAACCATATCTTGCATAGAATCATAAATAATATGCATTATTCTTAAAAGAGCATAAGGCACAACACCTAAGGGGGGAGGCATGTTTTACTGGCCCAACTTTAGCATATTTAGCCTTTTAACACCCAAGGACTACAGTCCAGCTATCCACCATCGTCGCCACTTCAGCACACATCGGATCCATACATGGCTCACCATGGGGGCTACCATTATATGCCTGCTGTTGTTCCACAACAACAGTCTCAGCAGAAGGAACAGAGCTAGAACAACCATAATTTTGATGAGGCTTTGCAGGAGTGGAATCTTCCTGAGTGTGCTTCTTACGTTTATTATTACCAATTTTGGTGCATGTAGAATCAGTATGGTCAAAAACCCGACAATGCTTGCAAAACCAAGGGAGAGACTCATACACAACCAATTGCAATAAAGGCATTCCATTGGACAAAGCAAGATTGATGGAATTAGGCAAATCAACAAGCAAATCCATCTCTATTAATACTTTAGCATACAACAATCGAGATATTAAAGTGGTGAGTATATCATAATGAATAACCAATCACACTAGTAATTTTAGATAAACAAGTTGGAGACCAACACTTAAGGGGAAGATTGAGAAATCTGACCCAAACCGGCACCCTAAACATATCAGTTGCAGTAAAGTCAAAATATTCAGGCATAGTTTTCATGACCAAAGGCCGACCAAAAACAGAGTAAGGGCCACCACTAAGAACTACAAGCTTGTTAGCTTTAGAGGAGAATCTATATATTAGCCAACCAGAATCATCCATAGTTAGCTTAGCATTGCATTTCTAGGAACCAAAAATGAGGTTGTTCAAAGCAATAAAACCCGGAAATTTCCTAGCAACATAACCAATTAGGCATAATTGGGTATAACATGAACTACATTAAGGTATTTAAGTAATTCATCACCCTAGGTGACTTAGGAAAAATATTTTATTTGTTCTCAAATAGTATTGATTGTAAATCTTTATACAAGGTGGAATGAAATTTGAAAAAAGTCTCAAATCTTATTTAAATAATCAATGACTATGGTGTTAAGAACAAACATGATTTGCAAAGTAGACATACTTCATTTTATAATGTCTAAATCAGAAATTATTGATGAAGAGATAATATTTACATTAAGAAATTGGTCACTGAAAGATTAGGTCAAACCACTTATGACTTTTCTAATATTTTGAAGATCATAACAGGTAGTTAGACATTGTAATTGATCTTCAGATATAAATCAATTAATTATTGAATTGATAATAAATTAATTTGTTTAGTTTATTTAATCATATTTTATTTAGGATTATGATTTATATTTAGACCAACTTATTAGAGAACATAATAGGTCATACACATAAGAACTATTAGTAAAAAATTAAAATGGGATGATTAATCAAGTGTGATTTGAAATAAATTTTAGAAATTGAGGACTATAATGTAATTAATACAGAGGATTACAATTCTAGACCTAGAAACAATCAAAAAAGGACTTGATTGAATAAATTTCTAAAATTAGCTTAAAATAATATATGTGATATTATTTAAAAGGCAAATTAATAGTTTATCATTTATAGAGTTTTTAGGTATCCTTATAAATAGAAATTTATGCCTCTTATTTTCTATGAGTAGAGTACAATAGAGAAACACCTGAAAAACATAAAAGAAAAGAGTTAATATTCAAAGACATAACAATCCCTCTATCCTAAAAAGGGTTTAAAAGATTTCTTATTGCTGGTTTGTATGAATTACTTTTAGAGGTTGGATTCTTAGACGACTTGTGGTTTGCGGCAACCTGACATTGAAGCAATTATGCGTGTGTGGTAGTGGTTGATATCATTTGGGTGTGTGGTAATAGTTGCTTTTTAAAGTGTTTTTTGCTTGGAAATGTATCAAAATAATATTTGTTTTAAAAAATATTTTTAACATTATCACATCAAAATGATTTGAAAATACAAAAAAAAAAAAATTAATTTAAAGCAAAGAAAAAAATAAAAAAATTTAAATTTTTTCAAAAAAATTTTTGAAATACAAAAACAAACAGGTCCTTGTAAAATATCACATGTGCCTTTTGACTATGTTGACTTTTTTTTAATTACAAAAAGCTTTCATTAAAAATAAAAAAACAATCATTTTTATTTTTTAAAAATCTTTGGTTACATGGACAATGATATAACATCGAGCCTGTTGCTGAGAAGAACATCAATATATTGGCTTTGGGATGTTTAATTTCTAGAAAAAAATTCTTGGAAAAAATATAATTTTTTTTTTCTAATGCTTTATGTAATAAAAAACCAAAAGAATAATATAAAAAAAAACATGGTCAATATAGTCAAAGAACATGTGTTAATTCAGCAACGTTATTAACTAAAAAAAACAAGCACACGTGTTATGTATTTTATTTGTGAATATATATATATATATATATATAAAACATAATGTTTCTTGTTAGTATGCAGAAAAATAAAGTATTGAATCTAACATTTTATAATCAATAAGAATCTTGAAATGATGAGTCTAAATGGTTGGTTTCTGTTTAGACCCCTTTCTTCTCGCTTTCTCTCGTTTTCATTCTCTCTTAATTTATTTATTTTTTGTTTCAATTAAAACCGTAAATTGAACAAAATTACAAGAGCATGAATCATCTCTCCTAATAATCACATAATCGTGAAGTAATCTGCTGTGCGTCTAGCCTCAAACTTGTTTCTGAACTATAATAGTTGGTGCCGGAATCATGGCTTCGCCGGCCACCATGAAAGTGTTAGGCCTTGTTCTTAGGGTTGCCTTGATCATCTGCATTCATGGCTTTCTTGACAGTCGATGATGATAAGCCACAAGTTGCAAATTAGGCATTTAAGTGACAAATAGCAACTTAATGATCTGATTTTTCCATTGTTATCACTATCCCGGTGGCTATCTACACAAATTAATGATGGCTTCGAGTTCACAGGAGAAGATGTTTATGCTTTAGAATGAGAATATAAAATATAAAACAAGTTTTGATTTTTTTTAATTAATATGTCCACGCCGTTTTGCGTGCATCTCAACTAATTTTACGGATCGTGAAGTTAATGACCATGTAAATCTCCAGTAATCTTAAAGTTTATAAGATTTGAACTGATAATTTCTAAAAAGCAAACTTAAAGCATGACAAGTTTTGATTTTGTATTACAAATAAAGTTTCTTTTTTAATATACTATACTACTACAAAAGTTTTTGTTTTTTTTCGAGTTATAGTATTATTTTAACGGTGAAGTGGTAAGTTGTAATATTAATATAATGATAGTTATATAAATAATTTAATATTTTTTGTTGATTTTTTTTTATGAATATAAAATAATTTCTTAAGAAATAAATAATAATAAAAAACAAACAAATTACACGAGACTACTTGGTGTAATTATGCTCAAAGACACAATAGTTAATATCAAAGATCTCAGGTCTATAATAATAAATTAAAAGTTTTTAATACATACTTTTTTTATAGTAACATTTTCATGTTTTCTTTATTTTGCACATGTACAATTGTTCTTAAGAAATTATACTAATTCTATGGCATCTTCATTTTTTTGTTGAAAAAAGTAGGTAAATATAGTAATTTATGATTTAATGTATGTTTTTTCCTTCCTTTACTAAGGGGGAAGCACTTTTCTACATTGAAAGAAATTAAGATCTTTTAGTGGTTTTTTCTTACAACAAAAATGTAAAAAACCTAATAATTATGCGTATTATTGGGCTGGGCCAGGCTTATAATCATTAATAAAACACATGAATCGAACCGAAATCCCAAAACCCCAAGTCCAATAAATTAAAACCCTCGAAACACCGATCATTTCTCTCCTGAAAACCCACACCATGGCAACCCTCAAAGAGATCTTAACCCGCCGTCCGGTGGCAGCCACCATCCGCCTCACCGTTCCAGCCGGCGGAGCAAGACCAGCACCACCAGTAGGTCCAGCACTAGGTCAATACCGTCTAAATCTAATGGCTTTTTGCAAAGACTTCAATGCAAGAACTCAAAAGTACAAACCAGACACTCCCATGTCTGTTACCATTACAGCTTTTAAAGACAACACTTTTGAGTTCACAGTTAAGTCACCTTCTGTTACTTGGTACTTAAAGAAAGCAGCAGGGGTTGAATCAGGTAGTGGTAGACCAGGACACGTGGAAGCATCTACTGTGACCTTGAAACATGTTTATGAGATTGCTAAGGTGAAACAATCAGACCCTTATTGTCAGTATATGTCTCTTGAGTCTATTTGTAAGTCTATCATGGGTACTGCTAATACCATGGGGATTAAGGTTGTTAAGGACTTGGATTAGTGTCTAAACATTTCTAGGTTTTTAATGATGTTTTGGGTTTCTTTGAGGGTTTTGTTTCTTTTCTAATGCTGTGCACTTGTTTCTACTTTCAATCTGGAATTGCCCTATTAAACAAAAAGTTTCAATCTTGAATTGAATAAGATAAGCTTCTGTAGTGATAGAGTGTTGCTTAATGTGTTGGTTTTTTACCGGCTTCAAGTTTTAATGCTGTATTACGATAGGTGTCAAGTGGAAGTGCAGTGAAGGAAAGGAACTTTCAGTCTTGAATCTATAATATATAGAATTTTTTTGAGCAATGTGTAACTATATCTGGTTTGGTGAATTTGGAGCAATTTGATTGTGAATTTTTGTAGTGGCAGTGGCACATTGGTCTAGCATTATCTTTTATGTTTAGCTGTTTTATAAATTGTGTTTCACGGCAATGATAATGGCATTGCAATTAACCAATTATTAGCTAGGTTGCTTCTTGTTAAAGTTGAGAAAGCTGGATGTTTTGTAACATTTTAGTCATTTGATGAATGGATTATTTTGGATGATTGATTTTTTCCAAGAATTGCCGATTTTTTCCAAGAATTGCCCAAAAGTCCCGATCTTGAATTTAATAAAGATATCTTTACTGCTTATATGTAGTTATATGAGTGAATTGTGATCCAGGTTTGGTGTGAAATGTGTGCAATGGTCCCTTGGTCTTGTATTACTTTTCATGTCGTATTTGTTTGATAGAATTCTATCCCTTGTAGATGGAGTGATTACACAATTTTAATAAGTCCATCGCTAGGTTACAACTTGTTAAGGTTGTGAGTTGGGGTTTAGGTTTTTTTCAATTAGATTTTGATGATGGGATAAATAGGTCATTTTGGTTAGGTATATAGATTTGAAGGGCTGTTCATTTGGGATTCAATTTTCAAGTTTATTGACCCAAATTCATTTGGCAACTCTAATATATCTTTACCTTATATCGTTGCTGTTAGAGGTCTTTGGCATAGGAATGAATGTGAGTGAGCCTCCCTTGTTTGATAAAATTTTGTAAATTCATTTTTTGGGTTACACACTCACTTGTTTATTGAATGTTATGTTTGCAATGACGTGTTGGCTAGTTGTGTGTGTGGCTTGGGAAGGTGTTTGTGTTGTAGCTTGAAGAGTTAAGCTATCAGGGTCTGCAAATCCTCTTCAAGCTAAGCCAGGCACTATAAGAGGGCAGTTGCTGTTCGATTAGGAAGTGAGGCAGGAATGTGGTTCATAGCAGTGATAGCTCTGAAAGCAGAAAGCGTGACATAGCTAGGACCACGTATGCTCAATGTTTTCTATGCACAAATAGTGCAGCTCTTGTGAATGGTTCCTCACTTCTGAAATCTGGTATTGAGTTCTCAATTTACATTTGATCACGTATGGTTTATGCAATATGAGATGAAGTGAGTTCCACCAGTAAAAAAAGAGAAGGGATAAAATCATTTGCTTTTTGTGATAATGTCGTTTCTATAAGCCCTTCATGATTTATGAGCTAGCTGGTTTGTTGTCAAGGCTGCAAAGGTTATTTAGGGCTTGTAGTTTAACTGCATTTGGTCTACTAGGGTTTTATGTTCAGCCATTTGGATTTGAATCGTTCATTCTGACATTTAGTTATTAAGTATAGTGACAAATTGAAGTGGCTGCTCGGTCATTTGTCATTAGAGAAAAATAAGATTATTGAATATTTGCTCACTCAAAAACTACTCACATATATGCTAAGTATACTTCAAAAAAAAAAAAAAACAGAAAGAGATCAGCTTTGTACTGTAGAACTGTGATCCGTTGTGTAGAGTTGTGATCAGCTGTTTACTGCAGAACTTTGAAAAATCAACAACAATTTTTTTTTTTTGTGTTTGTCTTTGTTTTCCTGCTATGGTCATCATTTTTTTTTATTTAATCCTTTGATGTTGTGTTTATTGAAATTTGGGTTTGATAATTTATTTTATATATAGTTATTGTAGTCTCGAAAAAAACATCATGGCATCATGTTAGTGCTAGATTTAACAAAAAGTAATTCAATTTGTTGTTTGCAAAAAATTAAAAATGAGGGGACTAAAATTGAAACAAAGAAAAAATAGAAGGCCTTTTGTTTTTTAAAAACTATGGTGTCAACTTTGATCATTTTTCTTCTTTTTTCCTTCTGTCATAAGTTTTTTTCTTTTCTATTTGATTTTTCAATGGTATGCTGATTGGGATTTAGGTTGGTATGCTGATTAGGATTTAGGGTTGATCATTTGTTTTGATATATTTTTCATGTAGTTATCACGATCTCAAAAGAATTCCTACTATTAGATTGATGCTTGTTTTCAAGAAAAAAAAATGATTTTATTGTTATGGGAAGATTGAAAATAGGGGATCAAAATTGAAACATAAAACAAACAGAAGGACTTTAAAAAAAAAATGTGTCAATGCCCTGTTGCTTAATTTTATGTTGGGGTTCTGCCAAATTTCCTTTTTGATTCTTTTAGTTTGGCAAACTTTATTTTGCCTGCATTGTAGTCTTTAAGACTAAAGAGAGAAAGTTGCAGAAAAAAACAACGAAGGAGAAAGAAATTTGGGGAATGCATACTTTTTAGCAATGAAACTTGCTATTTTTTATGTCAACAATTCTTATTTAGGCGAGTTTGGTTTAAGCCTTTTTTTCTCCTTTTAATCTTGCCAAAAATAGTAGATCTGGGCTTGGGTCCCTAAAATTGACTTTTTATTTTTATTTTTTAAGCTATTAAATCCTAATTTAAGATTATTAATAGTTTTATTAAGGTATCTAAAATATTTTTTAGAAGTTTTTAGTTAAGAAAATGAGTGAAAATAAATGTTTATAGACATAGAAGTCTACCACGCTAGATTTCAACTAGTAAATGATGCGTTGTTTATTATTATAATTGATTAGTTATTTAATATATTCTTTCAAAGAAAAATGGGATAAGTATTTGCTCTTTAGAGTATGTTTAAGAATGTGGTAACTGTTGTTTTTTAAAGTTTTTTTATTTTAAAATACATCAAGATAATATTTTTTTTATATTTTAAAAATTATTTTTGACATCAGTATATCAAAATAATTTAAAAATAAAAAATAAAAAAATTTAAATATACATGCTGGATTTCTAAATGATTTTTCATCGATTGTTTTGACTATATATTTATAGTTTTAATGCATTACAACGTTGAAGGTTTATACACACACTAACATAGTTGTCGGAACAAAACTATAAGAATGAATAAATTAGCACACTTCAAAAAATAAGTAAGGAAATAGTTCAAATAGAGAGATTTTGCTAGCACAACTAACCTAATAAAAATTTAGAGGGCTGCGCTCCATTTTAGCAGCACAACCCATCAAATATATTCTCAGAGAAATATATACATATATAGAAGCATTAGGCATAGAGAAGAAATGAGGGGAAAAAGGGAGAGAATTTTAGAGGTTGATAGCGATACTATTAGGAATAGAGCAACCCTTTTAATATTTTAAAGCCATGTACTATATTAAAAGTAACACAACTTATTCAACATAATTTTTATAGGTTTGTTATTAAACATAATTCTAAATCTAATTATTGAGTCGAGTTGAAACTTTATCAGAAATTTTAAAGATATTTATCTATGTTAGAGTAAATTTCAAGATGAATTGGAATTTGAGAAGGACATGTAATATAGATTATAACAAGCTATATGAATTTTTTTTATTTACTTCTTTTTTACTTTTGGATTTTCTATTTGACAATGATCATTTTTCTACAAGGATATGACAGCTTGTTTTGAGAATCTCCTAATTCTATAAGGATCTTTAATGGACTGTAACATAATTTCCAAGTATGGCAATAATTCATTAATGTTTTAGAATCATTTTCTTACAATGATTTCTTGTTCATTCTAGCTACACAATGAAATAAAGACTGATGATATTTAATGATATATTGGTGTCTAGGATCATTGGATAGATAAAAACTTAAGACTTATGAGCTTTATCTTTATTTTTATTAGCTACAGCCTAAGCCTGTTTGGAAGTGTGGTTGCTTTTTAAAGTGTTTTTCATATTAAAATGTATGAAAATAATATTTTTTTATTTTTAAAAAATTATTTTTGAAATCAACATATTAAAACGACCTAAAACATATAAAAATATATTAATTTTTAGTAATTTTGTTTTTAATTTTTTAAAAATACATATTGGACTGCATTTTCAATCAAGCTTTTAAGAGGTTGAGCTACTTGTAGTAGCAAAATCGTTTGATTTTTTTTTTTTTGAAGATTTCGCTATTCAGAGTAGTTCAATTTCTCCAGCTATGCTATTTTTTTTCTTCTTATTTTTGAAAGTGTGCTAGTTTGTCTATTTCTTTTTGTAACCATTAACTATCTGACCCGTTCTTGTATTAAATATGCAGGTTTTTCTGATATATTTGTTTTCTTAAAAAATAT
>Ga0325411_1005184_pt1 | contig 14492 bp, 10 predicted proteins | sample PopdelMetagenome_13_FD_206181 | JGI IMG/M metagenome (GOLD analysis project Ga0325411, IMG submission 206181) | Populus deltoides microbial communities from Bellville, Georgia, United States - Xylem-PdIQD-R4 | ecosystem: Host-associated > Plants > Phyllosphere > Stem > Wood/Secondary xylem... | reverse complement strand
CCTTTTGAAATTCATTCACCATGTCAATCCAAGTCTCTGCAGATGCCTTTCTAGACGGAACACTCCCTCCTTCACTTAACACCCCCTGCAGAAAACGGAAACAGAATTCTTCAGCTTTCCTATATGACTCAATTCTTCAGAAAGTAAATCCGCGAGTGATGTTTATCAATGAAGTAGTCCTTCATCACCTGAGCTGATGCAACACTGCGTTCAATGTGAGTCATCTGACCAATTTTCTTCTCTAGTGTCATCCGGCTCATCAAGTCCTTAATGCTAGAATTTATGGGTTTTGTCGCTTTTTTATAGATCATGCATTCTGCTTTTGCCAAGGCTTGCCTAGATGACAAGTCACATCAAGAAAATGGGAAATATTATAGCCATTTTTCTGTTCCTGAAAGGCATTCCAGTTGTGACCAGAGTTGAAAATATAAAATTCTGATACAGGAAAGAATAAAACTTCTGTACACAGCAGTATAATGGTTTAAAATCAAAATAACTGCATTTGATCTAGTCTATCAGAGCACTGAGAGAAACATATCAAACAATTCCATTAATAGTACGTGGTATATGTTAGTACTCATAATCATTACTGTCAAACTATAATCATATTTTTTTGTCATTTGGTTCACATTTTGTCAAGAAACAAATACTCAAACAGAGCATTTCTAGGAAGAAAAATGAAAATGATAGAGAAAACTCAAGACTTACAGAGAAACAACAGTACGGATCTGTTCTGTTCTGAGAAAGAGAGAAGTTTGAAAGGGTAAGGGATGGAGGTGACATTTACAAAATTTTCATCCTAGCTATTCTCTGTTACTATTTTTTGCTCCATTTCTTTCATCAATGCTTACTAGTAGTAGTAAATGATCAAACTGCAAAGTCGGTATTTGCACTTATTGTTACTAACTATTATATTGTAAAGTTCAATTCGGTCAGTGTAGTTAGTAAATAAATTTTTTAAGAATTTAGTGTCGTCATCATCACAACTTTTGCAGAATTTAGTTCCATGTTCTCTTGCTTCCGGGCAGAGCTAGTGACTGGCATTGAACAAAATCTCACCAGTGGTTATTTAGGCATTCGATGTCCATTTCAGGTTTTAGACCGTTTAGTGACAAGCGAATGAATTTGTGCAAGGAGATGTTGTATATAGATTTATGCATTGTCCTAGCAACGAGGTTACTGTCTGTGCTAAAGAATTTTCATTTGCACTCTCGATAGTCTTTCTAACAGTAGTAATAATTTTATTTAAGAAAAAGAATAATCGTTACATTCATCTGACTCTCTCTCTCGTAAGAGGCACCTTCAGTGTTTCAGTAAATTTTTGTGATAAGGATTCTTGATTTGGTATTACATTATCAGATGAGCCGCAATCATCTTGCAATACTTGCAAGCCACGGACATACTGGTAAGGTTGTTTTTCCTAGGATTTGGACTCAGGATGAATTGTGCCTGACCACAGATTTCTGGGTCCAAACCTTTGCCATCAGACTAAACTCATGCGGACAGACATCTTGTAATTATTTTGCTATATTTTCCTTCATTTTGGTGACAAGGACCAAGCAAATTATCACATCATCAACAAATATGTAATGTTAATGGCTCTTTATCTACCGGATTTAACAAAATGATGTCTAGATGGTCTTGGTAGGATCAGTAGTGAGGCCATATCCGAATGGGAAGAGGGCATCATAATGTCGATCTCCAACATTCATAGGCAGCTGATCAACAGTCTTGAACCATGTTCGTGGAAGCTTGCCGGTGAAACCATAGTCACCAAATAGAACATCAGCAACACCTTGGCCTTCAGTTCCAGGGAGCCAAGCAGCAACGAGAGCATCCATCAAGCTGACATATGGTTGGATTACTACAGGACGGCCGGAAATAATAACAGTAACACATTTAACAGATCCGCAGACATTTTGTATCGTGCTTGGGCCAGGTTCAGAGATTGTCAAGCTCAAGCTGTCACCAAATGTCTCCGCATATGGAGGCTCGCCTACTACAACGATGGCGTAAGAGAAGTTGTAAGACTTGACAAAGTCTGCATCAGGATTCTCCCTGTATACAACTTCAGTGCTTGGATCGACAGTATTTTCTATGGCAGTTAGGATTGTGGTTCCTGCAGAAATTCAATTTTAGTTAACCTCATCAAATGAATTACAGAGCCTAAAGAGAGATGCTGTTCCCAATAAATATTTCAGAAAAGATCTCCTAATTGACTTTTATGCCATCAGTTATTGTATGATTACAAAAGACTCGTTACAGGTAAATTTGTTTTAGCGGTCACCGATATTGAAAATTCAGTTTCTTGTTGAGCAATAAGGACTGAAGTTACCAAGTTTTTTCCATTAAAACAGATTCTATTAGCAGAAAGTGAATTGAGGAGGAACTGAGAATGTACCACTCGTGAGGTTTTTGCCGCTGAGTCCTTGCCACTCAATCGTCCATCCACCACATTGATAGCCGAGATTGTCTGCATGGCTGCCAGCAACAAGTATTTTCGACGCTTTCTTATGAAGGGGTAGCAATGGCTCATCAGCTGATTCACCATTCTTTAGCAGCACAAGTGATTTCCTCACAGCTTCTCTAGCCAATTCTCTGTGCTCCTGTTATTATTACAGTACAGGCTATTTTAAGTTCATCCCCATTTTCTTGTTACCTGTTATACAAGGAAGATAAAATCTAAGTTTAGCTAACCTGACTGCCAAGCTCATTAACTAGACTTTTATCAGCCAATGGGTTCTCAAATAGACCCATCACAAATTTAACCCGCAAAATTCTCTTCACTGCATCATCGATTCGGCTCATGGGGATGACTTTATTTTTCACGTGGGATGTTAGGCCATCAATGAACTCTTTGTAGTTGTTTGGAACCATGATCTGCAGCATGGAATTTCCAGAACAAGTATTATTGGAAGACTGAAGCGCATGATAATGAATACAGATCAAGTAAAAACCATTAACAAGTATAAATTACCATGTCAATTCCAGCGCTGATTCCTGCTTGAATAGAATATGAGTAGTTAGCATGGGGAGGAGAAGTGATCCTATCAATACCCTCCCAATCTGAGATGACAAAACCCTGAGCCAATCCATAGCATTAGCACACAGCTCTTGGTTTATCATTCTCAAGCTGTTTAAGACAGGAAAGCCTAAGCTAAGGAAATCGTTTTACCCTGAAACGAAGAATGTTTTTGAGAAAGCCAGTGACCATGTCACGGTTAGCATGCATCTTAACTCCATTCCAGCTTGAGTAAGAAACCATAATAGTTGACACACCCTTGATAATTGAGTTATAGTAGCCTGGCATGTGGGTGCTAAGCAAACCGTGTCTGCTTATTTGTGTATTGTTCTCATTAATGCCATCTGTTGTTCCACCATCACCCAAATAGTGCTTCGCACATGCAGCAACCTTTGTTCTGTGAAAAGCACCAGAACAACAGGATTCATTATTATGACAACAAAACTTCTAGATGATATTTTTTTTCTTCCTATTTTTTGAAATGGACAAGAGACCTCAGTCAAATGAAGGAAAATAAAGAAACAAGAGACCTCAGTCAAATGAAGGAAAAGAAAGAAGATAAATAAAGGGGCCACTAAGTGTGGAGATCAGCAAGTTGATCCTGAGGTAAAAGGTAAAAAAACATTTGATAGTACCAAGTGGCTTATTGTATCTTGTTGTTTTCAAGCTTTTCTGTGCTCTTCTCCACAAGTTCCATTCCTATTTTAATAAGTAGAAAGCATCATGCCACGACTAGGGCTCCAGACTAACACTAAAGTCTAAAATGTTTACATCAAATAAATATTTAACATATCCATCATCTGATGAAGCTAATTGCAAATCTACTCCATCCTTTAGGGAGAAAGAAAGAAAAAATTAACTACAGAACTTTAATTCCTCTCATACATCTAAGTGAAAAACGTTCTGGTTTTCTTTTCTCTGGATAGCCATTATAGGTGGACTAACAGTGGAAGCGATAGGGATGGATGCATAACTTAATGTAACAGTAAGCAATAAAAATCTGGATGGAAAAAGAATGTAACATGCAAATTTCTTACTTTCCAGCGACAAAGGGAACACCCTTTGAGGAGTTAGCAGGGATGTCGCCTTGTAATCCTGGTACAATCTCAGTCATTACTTGAACGAGCTTAGGATCTTCACTGTAGCTTTCATAGCACCGGCCCCATCTTGGATCTCGACAAACCTGTATAGTCAGAAGTAATAGAAGGAGCTAGAATTTTAATAAGATATGATTTTTTCCTTATAGCAATCATTAGTTGGATTAAGGAGTTACCGCGATACAAGGTGCAAAAACATATGGAATGCCTGTAGCTCTAACTTCCAGTGCAGTTGCAGCTCCAATCCTCTTAACAAGTTCAGGCTCCCTGCTTGATGGCAGGAGTTTTCATTGTCAAAAACCATCTCAATCCAAAAACTTAAGTTATTAGATGAGATTACAGGACAAGTTTTATCTGAACTCTGTAATGCATATTGAGGTTGATCGGAATACTATGGAAAAGAAAATCCAATCATCAATTAAATGACACATAAAAGTTGGCATTACATCACAAAATTGATCAAAAGCAATTCTCTGTATTAGTTATCAGTGGCGGACTGAAAGCCAGCCGTAAAAAAACTGAAAGGAGGAGTGGATATAAAATCTTATAAAAAAGCAAAGGCAGATAGAAATGGACACCATCTATCCTATTGTGGATTGATGCAGATGTCATCATATGACTACTTTTCCTTGAGAAAGCTCCCAGGAGAAGAAAAAAGAGGGAAAAGAGAAAAAACAACAGAAGGAACTGGAAGCACTGTCGAATTTTCAATGCATGACACTCGAGATGATGATCACTGCCTCAAATTGAGAATGTAACTTTCAGATCTCAAACATGACTGTCCTCTTTCTTGTTTGCTTGGCAGGGAAATTTGACCATATTTCATACCCAAGTATTACAATATGGACTTCTTTCAGACAAAATTTCGGGATCCTTTGGTAACTGAAATAAGATTTTCTTTTTTTAATGAATTTATCAAATTCATTTGGACAAAACTTAAATATACCTACACTAATTGCATGAAGCAAAAAAAGAAATGTCATCAATTCTTACTTGCCTGGTAGCTCCAAGTCCAACATTGTGAGGAAATATGGTTGCCTTATAAACATTGTTATGTCCATGAACAGCATCGATTCCATAAATCATAGGAATTCCTAATCGGGTTGATAAAGCACCCTTTTGAAATTCATTCACCATGTCAATCCAAGTTTCTGCGGAAGCCTGTTTGGATGGAACACTCCCTCCTCCACTCAGTACACTCCCTGCCAAAGAAGGAAACTAACTTCTTCATCTTTGAAATCTAAATCAATCATATTACCTCACAATTTCTTCAGAAACTAAAACCAAGAGTGATGTTTACCTATGAAGTAGTCCTTCATCACCTCAGCTGATGCAACATTGCGTTCAATCTGAGTCATCTGGCCAATTTTTTCCTCTAATGTCATCCGGCTCATCAAGTCCTTAATGCGAGAATTTAAGGGCTTTGTTGCATCTTTATAGATCATGTATTCTGCTTGTGCTAAGGCTGCCCAGATGACAGCAAGTCCCGTCAAGAAGATGGGAGATATTCTAGCCATTTCTTTTTTAATTCCTGAAAGGCCTTCCTGTAGTGACCAGAGCACAAAACATAAAATGCTGTTACAGAATAAATCTAGTATTGAAATGCTTTAACAGCTGCAAAAAAGCTGCATCTAATTTAGTCTAGCTCTAGCATTAAAAAGAAGCAAATCAAACAGTTTTATTAGTAGAACGAATATACAGACATAGGACCACTCATGATCATAACTATCAAACCATAATCATATTTCACGCATGGTGTTATTTGCTTTTCACATTTTCTCAAGAAACAAAGAGTCAAAACAGAGCATTGCGAGAAAGAAGAGAAACATGGAAATGAGAGAGAGAAACTCAGGACATACAGACAAACAACAAGAACCCAAAACACTCTCTGTTCTGTTCTGAGAAAGAGAGACACAGGTTGAGTTTTGAAACTTGGAGGTGGCATTTATAGGATGTTTATCTCTTAATTTCTCACTCTGAGATGTCTTTTCTTTTTTTGTTCATTTATTTATTTATTTTCAAGATAACGCGGTATCGTGCCTGCGATCTGGGCCATAGAACATGACCACAAGAACGTCTGTAAATTAATGACAATGATTAGCAGTCTAATTAAGTGTATTTTGTGGAATTTCTTTCACACCAGCTGTTACCAGTAGTTGTAAATGATCAAAATCCAGCGTTGTTGCCTGCAAAATCATCTTGTTATCATCTTCCATATTGTCAAAGCTCTATTCTGTCGGTGTGGCTACTGAAGGGCTCTCTATGCGATTTTCCTTCAAAATAAAAGGATAAAAAACAAAATGCGTAGCATAAATCTTGAACTCAACAGGTTCCAATCTTTTTCCATCAATAGTAATATTTGTTGTATATTTTCGATTTCATTATCAAGAACGAATTAACAGGTTGTGTGTTAGAAAAAATATTAGGATCCATTACTGTGCAAGTTGTTCACAACAATTCTAATGTTACCCGTAATTTTGAATTACTAGATATGTAGGGGTATAACATTCCGGAGCGATGATTTTGTGAAGTGGCTATTCATTAGCCACATAGGAGAGGGATCTTTCATGGATGAAATCTGGCAATGGAGTTGCAATTAATAATATTGTATTTGTTGTATGAAAATAATATCGTTTTTGTGCCAATTAATCATTTAATATTTGAGATTTTTAGAAATAAATTGAGAAAATAATATTTAATAAAATTTCTATTTTCCTTTTATCAAATAATTAAACAATTCTGTAGATCATAAAGCATGCTTACGTAGAATCCAAATATTTGAACATAGAATTGTCAATATATAATGCTATCATTTTCTTTTGGACTAAAAAAAAAATTTGAAATATAAGATTAGAACTTACAACAATCAGAGTAGTCCTAACAATATGTGCTATATTTAATTTTTATATAAAGCAGTTAGATGTGAAAACTGCATTTCTTCACAGAGAACTTGAAAAAAAAATTTATATGCTTCAACTATAAGATTTTGTTGAAATAGGCAAGGAGAACTTGGTTTGCAAGTTAAATAAATCTCTATATAGTCTCAAACAAGCATCTCAATATTGGTATAAGAGACTTGATTCTTTCATAATTAGTCATGGGTGCAACAAACTTGGTTCAGACAATTGCACATATTACAAAAGGTTTGAAAAAGATGGTGATTTTATCATCTTACTGTTATATGTGGATGACATGACATGCTGTTAGTAGACCCTAAAAAAGATAAAGTCTAAGAATTAAAGGCATAATCAGCTAGGGAGTTTGATATGAAAGACATAGGACCAGCAAAAAAGATTCTAGAGATGTAAATTTACTGAGATAAAAGCAAAAAAAAAAAAAGATTTGGCTTTCACAAAAGAATTATCTAAAAAAATCTTGCAACGCTTCAACATGCAAGATTGTAAGCCAATTTCAACCTCATTTCTTGTTAACTTCAAAGTATCATAAAGTATGTCTCCTAGAAACAAAGCAGTGATGATGGAGATGTCCTGAGTACCGTATGCATCAATATTGATTAGCTGGATGTGTGTCATGACATGTACAAGATCGGACATTGCATAAGTAGTGGGAGCAGTTAGTCGATATATGGAAAATCCCGGTAAAAAGCATTGGAATACTATTAAGATGATCTTGAGATACATCAAGGGTATCTCAGATGCTGCATTATTTTATGTAGGATCATAATTTGTTATCAGATGTTACATTGATTCAGCTTTTACAAGTGATCTTGAGGAAAAAAAAATCAACTTCAGACTATGTGTTCACAATTGTAGAAGGAGTTGTAAGCTAGGTCTTTATACTACAAACTATTGTAGCTTTATCCACAACAAAAGTTGAATACAAGGCAGCTACCCAAACTTATAAAGAAGCAATATAGATAAGAAGACTTATAGAGGAGCTCAAGCACAAATAAGAGATAATTTTCTTGTATTGTGATTGTCAAAGTGCTTTGCATATTGTATGGAATCCAACGTTTCATTCAAGAATAAAATACATAGATATTTAGTATCATTTTGTTCGTGAAGTAGTGGAAGATTGAAGTGTGGATTTCTAAAAGATTCACATTAAGAAAAACCTAGCAGGTGCTTTGATCAAACTAATCAATAATAACAAGTTCATATGGTATAAATCCTCATATAGCTTAGCAAAAACATAAGCAACATGAAGATGGAAAGTATAGAAAGAATAAAAGAATCACAAATAATCAAGTGTTGAAGATATGATTAAAAATCAAAGTCTTCAAATGGAGAATATAGAGGAGTTGCATGTTTAACACGCAAGTGTGATTATTGACTTAAATGAAAGGCACTGAATGGTTCTATCATAAATGCATTTGGTGCCTTATTTAGAAAATAAAAAGGCCTTATTTAGAAAATAAAAAGGAAGGCTTGGATGCTCAGCCTATAAATATGTTGCATCCCAGGCATTTCATGCAACACATAAGAGAAAACACAAGAAAGAAAGAGAAGTAAAGTGAAGAAAAAAATCCCACAAAATTATAAGGTATTTGTGAGAAAGTGTGTGAAGTGTTTATTCTTACTAGTAGTAAGATTTTTAATTGTTCTCTTACTAATAAAGAGTAGTTGTAATTCTTACATTACCTAGTAAAATCCATTTATATTTACTCATGAACATAGTTAAATTTGGGTCAACCACGTAAATTATCATGCGTCTAATTTCACATTTTCCCATGTTTTCTTGAGTTATGTATTGTTGTTTTATATATCAGAATCCTAACATTAATAATAGTTGTTCTTTCAATATTTGTTGTATAAAAATAATATTGTATTTGTGTGATCATTTAACATATGAGATTTTTAGGGAAAAAAATTGATAAAATAATATTTAATAAAATTACTATTTTTCTTTTATAAAATAATTTGACAATTTTATAAATCATACCGTAAGCTTACGTAGAATATAAATAATTATCAATATATATTAATATCAATTTCTTTTCGATAGAAGCATAAATTTGAAATAAAAGATTAGAAATTCAAAGAAATCACAATCCAAATACGATTGGCATGACCACAATTTCAGCCTATATTTTTGAAGCATGACTACTCAATATTCTCATACATTAATTTCCAATTACTAACCAACAAAAAAAATAGTCAAAGCATAGTATATACACTCTTCAAATTATCTTCTTATATTGGCCATGAGACTTCGCATTGCATGGCAGGTCGATTGCCACAATCACTCTACCGTGGCGCTACCTTCTTTATTTTCAAGACGGCCAAATTGATTTAATTTGCAATTAAATTTGGTAGGTCACAATTGTTTTGAGTATCTTCGTAAATCAATATTGAATTTTTTTTTTTTAACCTTTTAGAGTCTTTTGTTATTGGATTTTTGAGTTTTTTTTTTAAATGCATAATATGTTAGAGAATAATATAAATCTTATCCTAAGGTTTCACCTAACTGCTTAATCTTTTGGGTTGATCAGATGGTTCTTTAACATGGTATCAGAGTCTTGATGACCAAACAGTCACGAACTCGAATCTTACCATCCCCATTTATTTGATAAAAAATTAAGCACAAGGTAATGTGAGGCATGTACAAGTTTCAAGCTCAAAGGGCTTTCACTTGAGAGAATGTGTTAGAGAATAATATAAATCATATCCTAAAACCTCACCTAACAGCTTAAGTTTTTGGATTGAGATGGTTCTTTAATATAATATAACCAACAACTTCTTATTGTAATCATGGTTTCCATTAGCTACACCCAATTATCATTATATATTCTGTTTAGCTGCCGGTACTCAAGACATTTAAATATAGGAATGAATAAAAAGAGGAACAAATCTCATGAGAAATATTCTAGATATGAAAATGGGAAATTGCATAAAATGGAACCTCAAATGGGCCGTTCTTGTGGCCGGAGCCCATGGTCTGTGGCCCGTATTCCTGGGCCACACATTCTGAGCATGCGGTACTGGGCATACAGCTTATTAATTAAGCACTACTTTGACCTAAATTAATTATCTAACTTTCGATTACATATGCCAGGAAGAGGATTAGGATTAGGATTAGCAGCTTGGCATTATCACCTACTAAAAATCATCCAATCAGCTTACATGATTCGATCAGACAATGAAGGGAGCCTCCTAAAGAAGTTCAATGCCGGCGATGGCATTCTATCACGGAATATCGGATGCCGGAAAACATAGAATCCTGATGCCATAGCCACCATCTTGGAGGGTACCATATAGAGGATCATTGCCACCACAAAACACAGCCCCACAAAGATCCCCGTGGCTCGCGGGTCCCTCCATGTCACCAGTGCTTGCAACCGTTCCCCTTGCGTGGCAAAATCCCCCAACACCGTCTGCACACGTGCCCCAAGCATGCGCAGCTTATCGTACCTTGTGCGCACCATCTCCGGCGGCCTAGAACTCGGCAGGGGATCAAACTCCTCATCAAGTTCATCACGATCAGCAGTATCAGCCAATGAGAGCTTGAGATCAAAGTGCGGCAATGGCGCCCTTGACCGAAACCTATAATTCCAAGCACCAATCACAAACACATAAAATGCTAATGTGGGGACAATTAAATCAGGGAACCACACAAACACGATTAGCAATGCATGCACAAGTATTGTAGACGTTGGATTCTGCCATACACGTGTATCATCGATCCATCGTACGATATCAATCACGCTAGCAATCACGTTGATAATCCTAATCCAATTGGCTCGTATCTTCCTCATACTAAATGCATGTGTGTCCACATCAAGCATGAAAGACACCACCTCTCGTCGCAGCGATGGCTCGGATCTTGACAAGTGTGTGGCTATTATCTTAACTGCAGAGCTCCTCAGCAATTCTTGTTGGACCACCCCCAATGGCTTCAGATGATGCATCAACGGCAACAGGGGCTGTGTGTACACGTGTAAGAAATCCAGTGTTGGAGTTGCACGAACAAATTTTACAGCCACTTCAATCTCTCCCATTTTCTTAACTCCATTATTAGTCAACAAAATCAAGGGATATCTATTTCTATACACTTTACCCGTCTCCAAGGTAGATAGACGTACTCGGACTTTCCCCATACGAAAATCAGGACGCGTGGCAGTTTTATCACCATCGATCTCGTATACTCCCGAGCTATCAAAGACCCCAATAGTCAACACGGTACATGGGTCGTAAACCTTCCACGTGTACTGCTCATTCCATTTAGGATCTAAGCTATCACACACGGTTCTGGTTCGGACCCATTTGGGACCGTACTTCGCCACACAATAAGCATCAGTACAGCCCTTACCGTCTACCGTTTTCATCGGTGATAAATTCTTGCACCCAATGATACCCAGCTCAAAAGTCCCCACCGGTTGCTTCCACAGTTGCCTTGCCGTTGGCCTGTAATCGCTGCTCATGTGCGCTGCTTCATCCATCACGTGGTACCCACCATCGAAACATAACCTCAACTGGACCCTACCTCTGTAGCCCACTTTTTCACTCCTTGGATCTTCCAAGCTGAACCACCTAGACGCCACTTTCCTGTCGTCTACCCGTCTCTCGATAGCTGAAAGCGGGATCCTCACCATCCCACTTGTAACCGGACCTTTTGGTTGCCGGTTTTCTAATGTGAAAATCAATTGATCACTACATGGCTCCGCTGCCACAAATAATAAGTCCTCGTTCCATGACGGGGTGCCGTTACGGGAGACTGAAGTCTTTGTTTTTTGCACTTGGAAACCTAGTTGGGCTTTGACTTGAACTGCGGTTTCTCTTAACGGCATCAACGGAAAAATGTCCTGGGCTTCTAATACAGTAGCTCTGAGGTACCATAACTTTGGAGACAAGTAGACTTTAGCTCTAGAGTTGATGTTACCGGCTGTGTCGGTCTTCCAAGCATCAGGGAATGAATCATCAGCTTGTGTGCCTACCCACGTGGCAAGCATCAAATCGCTTCTGTAGGCTCCACCTCCTTCCAGCCTGTACCATTGTGGGGCCAGTGGGCTGTCCGGTGGGTCCCGCAATGGGATCTCGGTCACATCAAAGCAAACTCCACCTAGGAAATTCGCCGCCGCTGCCATCTCGGATGATTTAGGGTCATGTGGGTCCCACACTGAAATCTCGACTATGGAGGAGGAGTCAGGTGCATCGCGGCCAAATGCAAAAGTCTGATCCCACTCGAAGCATGATGTTTTCCTGGCGGGTTTTGATTGTACGCGGCTGTTTGAAACCTCAATCCTTACAACCGGGTTCCCACTGGTTGGTAGGTACCGAGCCTTCACTACCCGAACAAACAAGTAATGCATCTTTTCAACCAGATCAAACGCTGACCGCTCAATTGAAATACTTTCCTGTGGTTCCAGTGTGTAATTCGAGGTTGGAGCCACCGGCCTTATGATGGGTTGTGGAGCGTTGATTCCTGATACTTTGATTTCGGGAAAGGATCCTGTCGAAGCTCCCACGATCTCTGGTGGTGCCGGGCCCCACTTTCTGAAGGTTGGCTCTAAGACGATACCATCACCGTCTTCTTGAGCAGGCTCGTTTACTGCTGCTGATGAAGGTGACGGGTCCTCTTTGTTTTGACCACTAGGTCCTTGTGGAGGTGGTGATGGTCCCACATCAGATTCTGGTGGTTTATCAACTTGAATAGGTGCTGGTGCATTATCTGAAGGTGGTGGTGGTGCTGCCGCTGCTTCAGCTTGAGCTGGTGGTTCCTCATTGGACTTTGCCTCTTCAGCAGGTTGCTCTTTGTTTGACTCTGTCGTTGCCCCTGTTTCTACATCAGATTTCTGAGCTCCAGCTGGTTGTGTTGCTTCAGATTCTGCTGGCGCCGCTGCTTCAGCAGTTGGCTGTGGTGGTGAAGACTCCTGGTTCGTGTCCGCTTTCGCTTCCTCTTCCCGTGCTGCTGCTGGCTGTGGTGGTGGTGGTGGTGGTGGTGGTGTAACTTCATCCTGGTAATAGATCCTTAATCCGATCTCACCTTGTGTCCAACTAAACAAGTATTTTTTCTCCAAGGGATAATATATCAAAGCCTCCTCGCCTTTTCTAACAAACTGGCTCGAACTTAATCTAATTCTACCAAGATGGTTGATTCTTCTAGTTGGACCATAATTCTTGTCATGGTAAACATCGAGCTCAAGCATGTCCCCAAAAACATTAGATGGCTTACCAACATTGAACTCAAGCGTTTCATTCCATGTTGGGTTCAAGTCACGAATTGCTGATTTCGTCCTCTTTCTTTGCCCATAGAAATCGATCACGACGTATGGACTCGAGCTTCCATGGCCATCTTTTGGTAAGAGGCTCCGGGCATCAACAACTTCAACTATTAGTTTCTGCTTCGTGGCCATTACTTGCGGGGTTGATTTGAAGGAGGAAATCACTAGCTAGCTAGTGATTAATGCGATGGTGGGTTTTTCTTTTCTCGATCGGGTGCAATGTTACATTATTGGGGGTGGTGGTGTAGAAATAGTTGATAAGTTACCGTTTCAAAGTGTGAAAAGAGGAGTGTTTTGGGTTTATAGAGAGGTGATATATAGTGAGAAAGAGTGAAGAAATCAAAGAGAGATGATCATCTCAAGGATAGTGGGTTCTTGGTTGTGAATGCAAGGGGACGCAGAAAAAGGAGAGGGAAAAGGAAGAAGGTGGAGATAAGAAAAACTATAAAGGTGCTTAACTTCATGTGCAAGGACATCTTTAGACCAAGACGGTCTCTTCAAAACCAGTTTTAGTAGCTTTGCTTTACTTGTTTACGGTGATCCTTTTCCTTTCACATTGAAGATTCCTTCCTTTACCTTTCGCTTTTCAAGCCGATCGCCTCCTTCACCGGATTTAAGTTTATTTATATCAAGACTTTATATCAATTTGAGACAAGCTTTTGTCAAAGATAAACTCTCTTTTGTCTCACCGACCTTGAAAATCTTGTCACCTTACAACTCTTATAGTAATTGGGTAATTAATCTGATAAAAGATGACGCGTTAGCTAGTCACTGAATTCCCTTTCCAACATCTCAATGAAGGATTTTGGTGATGATCGATCATATGATGCTCGCTCTTATCCATGGCTATATTGCAGATATGCCATGCAAATGCAAATGTAACTTGCTCACTAAGTGAGTGTTTTCTGGACTGCGGTGTAACCATTATTTTATTAAATTTTAAATTATTTTTATTTTTATTTTTTTAATTATTTTAATTTGCTAATATATTTGAATACATTTTAAAATAAAAAATATCTTGAAAAGTCACCTCCTATACTAAGTTAGTTGCTTAATCATTGCTAGCGTAGTTAATCAAAATTTTTGTATCGAGGGACTTTAAATTTGATAAAAACAAAACTGTATTTTTGTATAGAAATAGGCTTCTCGAAGAACAAAACATGCTTATAGAATATATATATATATATATATA
>Ga0325411_1005182_pt1 | contig 14495 bp, 5 predicted proteins | sample PopdelMetagenome_13_FD_206181 | JGI IMG/M metagenome (GOLD analysis project Ga0325411, IMG submission 206181) | Populus deltoides microbial communities from Bellville, Georgia, United States - Xylem-PdIQD-R4 | ecosystem: Host-associated > Plants > Phyllosphere > Stem > Wood/Secondary xylem... | reverse complement strand
TTACAGGATAACCACTTTAGTTGAACAACTTGCAACTTTTCCTGCTTGTGAGATTTACGGTAAACTTGTTCAGAGGTAGAGAATTCCATGCATGTTTCACACTTCATAATCTTAGTTTGATATTTATTAGCAACTTATTTTGGCCAATAATTAATCGGTCCTTCTTTGGTTGTGTTCAAATTTCAATTCGTGTTGCTTGCGTGTCGGACTCGATGATTATGCCGATAATTAGCTGTCAATTCTCAATTCCCCTTTCATTAATTTTCCATACCATGCATTCTCCCATTAATTGTAGCTCTCAATTCCTGGAAAACCAAATTTATGAAGTACTAGATCCTTGCATAAAGTCTCGAATTCACCAACTACTCCAAATAAAATTCAAGAATTGAGGCCCTTGATTTGGCAATAAGAAAGCTAGATAAAGAAACCAACGTCAAGAGAATCACAGAGAGAGAAAACGAGGATCATTGGCAAATTGAAGCGTTCACATCTAATCATCTAACGAAATAATCTATAACTGAGACGCTCAGATTCCTCTTTTTTTTTTTTTTTAATAATATCTTAGCACGTCTATATTCTATCTCAGCAAACAGTACAAGAAAGTACCATGCACAACCTAGTGGCTATCTAGACATGATTAAAATAATGATCAAATAATCAGATTTTCTTAGGTTTGATTTCTCCAAATCTACAAGAGAAAAAAACATATCATTGAAAAGGCTCGACTCTTGAGCACTGACAAGGACAAAGCCTCCACCGTGTCCCTAAGTGTTCAGACAAGGCTCCATTAATTCATGATGATAGTGCTACTAGCTAGTTTTCAGACCTGCACAAAGATTTGGCTTAATATGGACATGAAAATGAGACAGGATGATGGAAAGTGCAATTAGGGGGTGATGGGTAGTCAGAAAAGTTCAGAGATGACAAAGGAAATGACAAACTCAATGTTGGAATATTTCAAATGCATTTCCATGACCCTTTTTTAAGCCCTGGAGATCCTGCCTCAGATCTTCCTGACCCAATGGAACATGCCTCATTTTGTTTATTACGTGCTCCTTATCTCATTTTGGAAGGATCTCATTTAAAAACAATTTATATATATAAAAGTGTTCATATTCTATGGAAAATTTTGCCCTCTCCAACCTTGTCTGCTTTGCACCTGTCATTGGACTTGATGTCATGCACAATTATATATCCTTCCCTTGCATTTCTTTATTCATTCAGCTATACTCGGTCATTTCCTAATTATGACATTATGTATATATAATTTGGTTGAGTAAGATTAAACAAAAGATATCCCTTGGGAATTTAGGATGTCCAAGTTCTGAGCTGCACCCCACATGTTCATTTTCCTCACAGCTTCTGCAATGGGAGTTTTCTATGTAGTGAAAAAAAAATTACAAAACCCTAAACAAGGAGCAAAGAGAATTCTAAAAGATCAATTAAACAAATGCATAGCGATAATAACATATATAATCAGGAGTGGTCAGTGTTAAGTACTTTTGCCTCCCCAGTGCTGCCCATCATTTTGGATAAGGATCCAAGCGAGTATGGGAATAACATCCATTGCCCTTCCAACCACTACCAAAACAAAACCTTCATTAATCCCCTGTAACATACAGCGGGGAACGGAGCGGCTTTGTCGTTTTATATACACTTAGCTGATATGTATTCCTGTCTCCAATGCCGTTTTTAACTACAAGTGTTCCCATTTCTCATGACAATAGTCTCCTTGTCTCTTATTATCTCTGCCACCCCCATCGCTACATGTGTTATGAATCAGCAAGTACCATAACTGATCATCTAAACTTCTAAAATAGAAGATCATATCATTCATTATGTATAGCTCTCTCTCTCTCTCTCTCTCTATGTTGCTCTAATTTGTTCTTCATATATAATTAACAAGGACGTCTACATGCCATTATAATTAATAACAAATTTTATTGGTTAATTAAAAGAAAGGGTACAAGGACGTGTTTCTGCAACCAAGGCAGAAATTAAGTGGCCATGTAGTTTTTTTTTTTAAATAAAGTACTTACTTTCAATAGCATTGAACTTGGAATAGAAAAATAAAAGAAATTTGGACATGGAATTTGTCAAAAGTTATAAGCACAAATACATCTAGGGCCAGACGGATGATTAAGCAAGCTAGCTTTTCGAATCGAAACTTGAACGAGCGATACACATAAGCAGTACGTACTACGTCGCAGAGCTAGGTATTTCTATTCCATTTTTCATTTTTTCAGCATATGCATGGATCATGGGCTAGAAATTTTGTAAGAATAAAAATGATTAAATTGTGTTAAGTTTAAGTAATATATTGGGTTGAATTGGTTTTACTATAACATTTAATAGTTTTATCGATAAAATTTTTCCATCAACATAAAACACATATTCCGCCGGTAATTAATTTACCAAAAAAATCACCGATGGAAATGCTCTGCGGTGAATCTTTTATCGGTAATTTTTAGTCCGTCGGTAAATCCGTTGGTAATAAAAAAATATTATTACCGACGGATTTACTGACGGAACAGATGCCTTAAAAAAAATTACTCGCTTGATTCCATTGGTATATCCCTCGAAAAAGACCATCGGTAATTATTTAAAAATATTTTTTTAAAAATCTATTTTATAAAATTATAAAATAATTAAATTAACATAAATTATACTCAAAATGCTTGGAAAAAAGAATAAGAAAATCAACTCAAACAAATTTGTAACAAATAAATAAAACAAAAAAATAAATTCAACTAAAAAAATTCATATAAAAAAAAATGAAGTTGCAATTGCTAAAAATTTAAAATCCTATAAATAAATCAACTAAAAATTGATCTCATATGAAAAAAAAATCTCACAACAACATTTATACAATTATTAATAACAAAAACAATTAAAAATAAAATAAAAAACAAATATAGAGAAAAAATCATGAAAAAAGAAGAAAAAAGAAAAATCTTACCTTAATGTAGTTGCAAGTGAAGCTAAGGAGAGAGAAAAAATTTCGTAAAGCATATTAATTAAAAAAACTAAGAGGATAAAAGAAAAAAGAAGAAGAAGACATACCCGAGCATGGAGGAGAAGAGAAGGAGATGAGGAGAGAAGAGAAGAGAAGAGAAGAGAAAGAAATAAATATTATTGTTTTTTTACATATAGTGAAGAAGAAGAAGTAGTAGAAGAAGAAGAATAATAAATGAGTGTCTATTGTGAAATAAGGGGATTCAGGCTTTTTATTGGGGCGTGTTAGCGACGGTTTTACCGACAGATAATTAAATATTAGTATTTTTTAATTATTCCGTTTGTAATTCCATCTATAATATTTAATTTAAATTTTTAATTTCATAAAAAGTTATTGGAATATGTTTGAAAATTTCATGCACATTGCAAAGAACATGTTTGAAAATATTTCAAATACGGTTATGAACGTGAAATGGAAGAAAAAGGACAATATTAAGGCTAGAATGGATATATTTTCTTTTTTTTTATCACCGTAAAAATATGGAGTTAGTTTATGATGGGTCACAGGTCGCAAAGTCCAAAGCCAGCTTTGTCTTAGACAAGAATGCACAATAACTTGTCTACCAATAACTTAAAAGTCTGTGTTTTCTGATGGACATGCTTCGAACATATCAAGTTTGGTGATTTTGGATTGTATGGAATGAAGAGTCATGACTACTACATGTTTATGCAAACATTCGTTTCACTAGTTTATCGAGATTTATTGCAAAAAAAGAGATGGGATGCACTTATAAAGATCAATTACTTCTTTAAAGATATATGCTCCAACATGTTGTAGACACAACATATTGAGAGGTTTGAAAAAATATCATCTAGATAATCTGTAAACTTGAAATGATATTCCTTCTATCATTCTTCGACTCAATGGAGCATCTACTTATACATATATCGTTTGAGGTAACATTTGGAGGTCTAGTCCAATATAGATGGATGTATCCATTCGAGAGGTTAAGGATTACATATGCATCATAATTACAATTCTATTATCTTTTTTTTTTAATTCAAAACATTCATTTAATTCCATGCATGTACTTGTTCAACCTCAAGAGAAAAGTAAAAACAAGATGCATGTTGAGGTTTCGATATGCAAGACTTATATTGTTGAAGAGATCTCAACATGTATCTTGTACAATTTTAAGCCTCACTTGAGAACAAAAATCAATCGCGTTCTAAGACATGATGATTGTGGGGAAGTGCTTTTGAGTGTGAACTTGTCAATATTGTCTCATCTTTAATGACTTGTACCAAAAACTATTACGAAGAGAAGATATTTGACAAAGATAGAATTCAAACAAGCATATAATTATGTGCTATTCAATTACGATGAACTGAGACTTTTTATTTAGTAAGTATAATAATCTATTTGTTATTACTTTCGAGCAATTTATCTCTTGTACTTTCATAAACTGATCTATTGTTGAATTCTTTGTAAGTAACATTGTCAATTTTTACTGTTTAAAAACTCACAGCTAACTGAATATGAAATCTTTCAATTACAAGATGAACACTTTTCCATATGGTTAATAACACATGGAAGGACTATTTAATTATTCTTATCTCTTGGGATACTTAATTTTATTACACATTTCTCATTAACTATGATGGAGATGTAATTCATTTACCAGGTTTATCAATTGAAAAAGAATACTAGTGTTACTTTGAATTTACTAAGTTTGGGTCTTGAAAGGAAGGTGAAGTGCTATTGTGAGTATTTCATCAATGAACATGTGTTTCATATTGAAGAGTATGGTTAGGGTAGAAAGACATATAATAGTGAGATCTATGTTAAAGGATGGACTTCTAATGAGTTTGAAATTGATTATTATAGGAAGTTAGAAAAGGTAATTGAATTGTAATATCATAAAGAGCATAATAAAGTCTTTTTATTCAATTACTATTGGTATGATACCACTAATAGAGGAATAAGAGTAGATTCTCATTATGGTTTAGTCAAAATTAATACAAAGGCTAGACTCTGCAACATCGTTGATGTTTTTATTTTTTCCAAACAATACCATCTAGTTCATTACACATACACTCCTTCCTTTAGAAAGAATCGTTCAAGTGTTGATTGGTTATCCATAGTGAAAACCAAACCCAAGGTTCATGCCTAGGTTGTTTAGGATGACAACAATGAATTAACTATGAGAGATAATGCCTTTCAACTTGATGAGTCAGTTGATCCATATCGAGTTGCTTCATCTAATGACTTAGAGGACAATTTAAAATTTCATGTTGGCGAGAATACTTTTATTGATATTAAAGTTGAGGAGTTAAATGATATTTTAAGAAATAGCAGACATACAGAAGTCAATAAAGATGATGATAGCGATGAACTCAACATACAAGATTGTGATAGAGATGATGAAATTGAAGAAGAAGAAGATGAGAATTCTGATTAATTTGCATAACACGAATGTGTAATGCTATAAATCATAATGTAATATTATGAAAATGACATTAATTTATTATTAAATGATAAGGAAACATTAATTTTATGTGATTTTAATATTCTACAAAGAATTAGTGTTATTTTTTTTATGTATTGTTATGATTTGAAGTATTTATTGGATGAATAGATAAGGAATACATTTATAATCTGAAAACATTAACTGTTTTATACCGACTTTAAAATACCAACAGATATACCGACAAATTAAGAAACTTTTCACCTTTTAATTGCACTATTCATTGTGTTCAATAAATATGGGATCACCAACAGAAAATGTCTGTTGCTATTTTCCTAAGATCTAAGGTACTGTTCACTTCTCACTTACATTATTTATTACTGTTCAATACATACGGGATCACAAACAATTAATGTATATCAGTATTTTCTTGAGAGCTAAGATAGTGCTCACTTTTCACTTGTACTATTTATTAATGTTTAGTACATGCGGGATCATTGACGAGTAATGTATGTTAGTATTTTCCCGAGAGTTAAGGCACTGTTCATTTCTCACTTGCATTGTTTATTATTGTTCACTATATAAGGGATCACTGACATTTTGAAAATTATTAAAGTTGGCAGGTTTCTGAAATTTTTTGATTAAATTGAAAACTTCAATTAGACATTATAGACATAAATATCAATGAAAAAAATTAAAATATTAATTTTTTAATTTTTTTATGGTAAAGATGTCGATAATGCTTGGCATATTTCTGAAAATAATTTAACATATATTTTTCTTAAAAAAATTTTCTCTTCTCAAGCTCGAGAAAACTCACAATGACATTAAGGTAAGATTCTTGTTTTTCCTTCTTTTTTTTGTGTGTGTTTTTTTTTTCATTTTTCTATTCTTTATTGATTATATGAATGTTGATGGATTTTTTTTTTAATTTTTCTGTTGTTTAATGATTATATAAATGTTGTTGGGATTTGTTTTTTATTTTTTTGTTCTTTAACGATTGTATAAATGTTGTTGGAATTTTTTTTTCTGTTCTTTAATGATTGTATAAATGTTGTTGGATTTTTTTTTTAATTTTTTTTCTATTCTTACCTCTCATTGAATAGTATTAGATTATTATTTTATGTATAAGGCCCATATAATCACTATGGTTAGCTAATTGATTTGTTGGTGATAACAAACATTTCTTTTTATTTCATGAAAAAAAAATTATTTAAAAATAATAATAAAAATAGTAGCCACATAAATAAAAATAAATAAAAAATAGCTATGATAAATGAGTAGTTTTAAATGTGAAATATTGATACTATATATCATTTAATGTGTTTATATTTACATCCTATGATCATTTCACAAATGGTTGTAGCAAAGTTAATTAAAAATTTGGTTAAATTAACAAAATTAAAATTATTCGATTGACATGGATTGAAATAAAATCAACTGGTTTATGGCTATCCAATTTAAATTGTTGTGTATTTGCATATTTAAAAAATTTGGGTAGTCTCCCGTCTAGGGAAGGTGCTGCCGATTTGTTTTTTTAAAATATGAATGGTTTACGGTACCTTAATCTTTTAATTTGTGTAGATGCCTAGAAGAAAGTCAATAGCACGTTGTATGGACATGATCACTACTAGTTCTTTTAGCAGCGTTCCAGATGACCATGAGTCGTTAGACGCCGACTAAGAACAGACACCTAAGACACTTTCATGTACTCATGATGCGAGCTCGTCAGGTGTAATGCCGCTATGTCGAGGGGGGTCTATCACAACGACTTGTTAATAATTTTTGAAAAATTAATTTCAATTAATGAATGCAATTTCAGATTCACAAACATTGAGGCCGCCAAAACCATAATATCGACATTTAAATCTTTAATGGAAATTCTATTGTTTTAATGGAGTTACATTTCCAAACATTCTGAATGGAAACCCATGATTAATGTAGTTCAGAAGTGTAAGGTTAATATTAATTTAAATATATATTTTTATTATGTTAATTCAGGTAGTTTATTAACATATTAATGAAACTTGTATTTTATAAATTTTACTTGCAAGGATAAATTTGAATGGGATAGAGCTTACAACGCTATTGTAAGGAAGGTTTGAGAGAATCACATTGGTAAGATTGAAGTGAAGATAAGATTTTTTAATCCTTTTATTCAATATTATTTTTCATTTACTAATATATAATTCATTTGTATCATATAGGTTGCATGATTTTTGGTATGAGAAAAAAAACCAAAAATATACCAAAAAAAAAAGAGCTTTCAGGCTAGAAGGAGGTGACAGTTTGGAAAGATAGGAGACCGTCATATGTCTCGGAGGCTGTGTGAGTGAAATATATTTAGCATGTAATGTCCGAACATTTCATGTAATGATCACACTCCGGTGTAGAGATTTGAAACTAGTATGTTCACGGTTCTGTTACCATGCATACAAGTGGCTCTATTATGTTCATTTCACATGCGAAGTAGATTATAAGACTATGATTCTTGGATGCGAACCAAGCCTGATGGAGCTTTTTGTGAAAATGCACGTGTGGATTGATGATCGCAAAAAGAAGTGCAATAGGTCGTGGAGAGCTGAGCTCAGCACTTTGTGGCATGTTGTTTTCAACCATTTTTTTTTCTTAAGTTATTATTTTTTTAAATATGCTGACTTTTGTTTTCAGGATACATATACACCCGATTGAAGGAGAGATATGGTGATGATACTTTGACCTATCCAGATCTCGATCCAGATTTGTGGTTGGAGGCAAGATCGTTTGGTGGACCATATAGAAATTGGTTGTACAGTCTCTCTAATACTAAAACCGAGGACTTGAGAACGACCCACAATATTTCAACCACGGGATGTTTGTAATCGGTTCCGAGCCTTCAAACTCTAGAGTTCGAGGTGATTTTAGACGAGTGAGTTCAAGCTTAGACAATCCATCTTGCTGCTAATTATGAACAACTCAATACTAAGATGACCGAACTCTACCGAATGGTAATAGAGATGAAATCATAGATGAGTAGTACATGTGCTCCCTTTTCTTCACCCATGATCCCGGCAAAGATGCGCCTCGTCCTCCTCCAACGCCTCTATTCTAGATTAATTTTATCTGAACTTATAAATGTTTAGATTTGTAATAAATATTTGATTTTTATATTAATTTAATTTATTTTAATTATTTTCTATTTATGTTTAATATATATTTTTTGATTTTTAAAAAATTATTACTAATGGGGTTACCGACGATCTAAGTTCGTCGATATATTCTAGAGAGTTGAAAAAAATTACCGCAAATGCCACTGATTTTCTATTTATGTTTAATAGATTTTTTTTTAAACAAATTTCTAAATTATTATAGATGGGGTTACCAGCAACCTAAGTCCATCTGTATATTCTAGATATTTGAAAAATAATTACTATAAATCTAAAAATTCTGGTAATGAATATATTACATTGTAATTAATGAGGACAAGTGGTCATTTTTTCCCATCTTGTTAAATACTGCGGGATTTGATTTCCACGCTATCAGGCTCTAGAAATATAATTTTCTTTATAAATTCGTTAATTAATCTTGATGTAAACAATCTGTTTTAACCTAATTAAAGAAATCAACCTAGTTTAGATATGTAGAAACTACTCGGCTGGGGATATCTGTTTGAAGAAAATCAGGTGTGGTGGTGTGTGTGTGTGTGTGTGTGTGTGTGTGTGTGTGTGTGTGTATATGAATTATACTTACAAGCCTATTTATAATTCTCAAATCTTAAATAAAAAAGAAATTAAACTACATTAAAAGAAATTCCAAACAATAAATATATTCTACAGGCTTAACTGGTCAATCGTATCAGAACCAGCTGACCTGTTCCTCCATGTTTTATATAACTAAAATCTGAATTACTTTCAACAATATCATGATGCTGTATATGTACATGTTAATCTAACACCAGGATATAATTGTAGCCTGCTTAGATATCATCAGCAAAACAGCAGGGGACAAATTTTTCTAGTGCAAATAATCATTAATTTTCATCAATAAAAAGCAACATCTCCTTGAGGGGCTGGAAGGTATGATTTTTATTTTACGGACAGACAGTCATGGGTTTGGTTAATTTAAAAAGAAACGAAACAAGCCTCAATTTTTATCACGCACGTGAAAACTTGAGCCCCAAAATTTGACAGCAGATAGCATGATAGCTGTAGCTTGGAACAACATGTGCCTGAACTCAACTTCCATGTATACTTCTCATTGCAATTCAATAATCGGAGAAGTTCCCAGTCCTCACCGTTTGTATAAAAAACATCCCGAAGAAGGGAAAATGGCAAGAAAAAGAAGAAGAAGAAGGGAGCCCAAAAGATATCAGATAAAAATGGCAATGGAGTATTGAAATAAATGCAAGAATTCTATTGGACCCAGAATTTGATTTCTAACACGGAGATTTCAGATTGTAGTAAACAGAAAGTAGTAGTTTTTTTTTTTTTTTTAATTATGGAGCCTCAGACCAGTGGATCTCCAAATAAAATAAACGAACGAGCATAGAGTGTAAAACCATGGTGATTGTACTTCAAATTTAGTGCATTGCCTCACAAGAAAAAAAAAAGAAAAGAAAGAGGAAAAGGGAAAGGAGAAAGCAAGATGCGAGTAAGCTCCACAGACAACATCTTGAGGGAAAATCTATTACATGTTGTTTATTTATTTTTCTTTAGCCAATCAAGAATACCCTTCTCTGATTCAGTAAGGTCCTGCTCATTCTTCCCTTTCAAAGATCCTTCCACAAAGTCAAAATAATCCTTGTAGTTCCGCTTGTAATAGCTATCCATTCTCTTGAAAAACAAAACATGCCGATCATTATTAACAGGAAGGTATATGCGAATTGCAGAAATTAAAGCATAGAAGGAAGAATGAAATAAAATTGACTCCTAAAAAGAGAGATTCTTGGCGATGGCACGTAGTAGCAGTACTGTAACTCTAAATGTTATACCTCCTTGTCATTTTTGGTCTTGTTATCCTCTGATTTCTTCAAATATTCTGACAATCCAACAATGGTTAAAACGGTCAGCTAAGACTCCAGAGAAGAAGAAAGATATGGCATTCCACGGGCTGCAAGAAATGGCTAAAATGGAAGTGCAAAACAAGAAGTGGTGTTTTTAGTACTTTTAAGAAGTTCAATCCTTGAGTCATTGACCGAATATACACCAACCACGGTGGATAAGAGGACTCCTCTTCTTCCAATGTCAGCTGCCCTGCTTGCTGCTTTAGCTGTTGTTGCTGCAGCTGCTCTTTTACCTTCTTTTTTATGAACTGCATTAACATTTGATGAAGCAAACTTGTTGAATGTAACGGTCAGTGCCATCAACACACTTTGGTATATTGAACTCATCTGTGAAAAACCATTAGACAAACACACAAACTCTGTCTCTCTGCAGGTAGTAGCAGCGGCACCACAGCCACCAGTTTTTTTGAGCCTATAGATGATGATGAGGTTTCATGGCTCTTATCTTCGACTTCGTCCAAACACTTTGTTTTCTAGCGTCAAAATATACACTCCGTGGATGTTGAGTAAAATAAAAATTAATTTTTAAAATATTTTTTTATTTATAAATATATTAAAATAATATATTTTTATTTTTTTTAACATTTACACATTAAAACAATCTAAAAATATATATAAAACTTTAAATTTTAACCAATTTCCATTTCAACCTCAATCCGAAACAGGGCTTATTAAGGAACTAAGAAGTTGAAAAGTGCACACAAGGTGCTGGCACGTGCGAATCCGCCCTTTCTTTCACACAAGCGAAGCGACATGTCGGGGTTTTCATTTAACCTTTTTAATTTTTTAATGCTGGAACCAGCTGTTGCAGCTAACAAATCCAGCAAATGGTGCGAAAGAAGAGACAAAATCAAGCTACAGAAAATGTTAATAAAAAGAAACCCAAAAACCAATAGCACGGTGACGATGAAAGGTTAGCTTACTTGTGTTTGGAGGAGAGGTAGCTTGTGCTTTTTTTAAGTAAAAAGCATGTTTTTATAGCTTTTGGAGGTGTGGTTAAGTGTGGTTTGTACTTAAATATATTGTACCTTTGAAAAAAAGCCACCACACCTCCAAGCCAAACACCCAGGAAGGTTGAGGGGTGAAAGACTCCACAACCCCTTAAGGAGGAGCAGCTGCTACCAAACGTTCGGAGAGTAAAATTATGGCGAGACAGTCATTGGGCTAGTCCGTGGTGTCATTCAATTTTTGACATTCCATGAAGAGCCAGGGTGACCTTGGCAAGCAAAAGTGGTTTGACAACTGCCTGGTAACATCAGCACAAGAACGTGTTCAGAGTTTTCTTTCCCTATGTATGGTTTTTATATGAACCACAGCGTATTATACAACAGCCGGTCATACTTTTGCCTGTAATACAGTAATACACAGCAATTCAATTGTCTAACAATCGCCTGTGCTTGCACCAGGCAATAGCAATCAAATATAAGAACATGCTCCCAGTAGTGCCACCAGCAACAGTCCATAGAAACTTCGACATTCCTGCTTGCACTTCTTCTTTGAACAATTTGATTCCGAAATTCATGCCAAAAACACCAACAACTACAACAAAGCAGATCACCACTAAGGTTGCTGTCGTCAACATAACCCCCATTTGCAGGAGATGATTCTGTTTGTCATCCAGCATTATGTTGATGTAGTCCTCTGTGTCATCAACATACTCCCTCAGCTTCAAGACCATCAGATGACATAGGAACAAAAAGGAGTTAAATAGCAGCCATGGAGAAAATTAACTATAACCTTAGAAACGATGCTAATTATATGATTGATAATTGAAAAGGATATAACTGTGTTTTTGCCTGTTTAATCATGTGCAACATTGCTGCATCATGTTAAGATCACAGGCAAAGACATGTATATAGACGCACAACAACACAAATGGATTGCACATACTCTACGCTGTCATTGGCCGTGGCTTTTCTAATCAAATTTGGGGCTGTCTAACTTGTCCAGGCAACCCAGCCACTACACCTCAATCGAAGTCATGCACTCATGCCCCATGACAAAATACTCACTGTTCCATTTCACTCTTTGGAGTGGCATCATACGAATTTATATTGAGAGTGGTATTGCAAACCTGAACTGGCAACTCATACTCAGGATCCAGAAGGGCATACTTCAGAAAAGTTATCGACTTACTGCATATCTAGAGAAACCAGCTAGTTCTGATCTTGGATAAACCTTCACTGAGAAGGGTGTAAATGGTTGTATACATATGTTACACTCATCAAATTCTGCTGTGGTCATTCTTAGATATGAATTCTCCCTGAGGCAAGGTGATGATGGAAAAGGTCAAGAACGTTCTAGCCACCAGCCTCAAGTTCTCTTGACAATCTTTCTTCTCCAAATATAGTTCTCATTTAATTTGTCCTCTCTTCAATGTGGGCACTACCAGATCAGTTTCTATAGCATGGGAAATAGTTAAACTTGTAGCATTACATCTAATAGCATGATGGAGACGCTGGATGTGAGACATGATTTAAGCACATATATGATCATTGATGATAGAGGATAACCCAACCCATTGTTTTTTGGTTGGGTGATTGGGCTCGTTCAAGTCCAATTATTATATATATATATATATTTTTTTTTAGTATTTAACTTTATTTTATGTTATTTTATTAGACTTTTATTAGGTAGTGAATTCTAAGTTCTGATTAGGGTTTTATTATTTATATGTAATTTTCTTGACATTACAATCAATTTTTGATGAATTGAATAAAATTGCAAAGTTGGAGACTTTTCCAACCCCCTTTCTTCTCTTCTTCAACCTTTTCTTCTTTTTCTTTGGTTTCTTCTTCTTAGCTTCTTCTTTTCTTTTTTCTTTGACTTCAAATCTCTTTTGTCCCGCATCAACTTTGATATCAAAGTCTAATTTTTAATTGTTTATTCAGTTAATCAATCTCTTAGGGCTTGTGAAAATCCTCCAAATTCAACGCAGTTTCTAAACCTAGAAATTATATAGTTGATCTAGAAAAAAAAAAGATCCTCTAATATTTATGTTTACAATCGAGACCTGAAAAAAAAAATTATTCATCTTCTCTTAAGCCATCTGAACAAAATACATCAAACCAAACCCATTTATCAAAAAAAAAAAAATATCAACAGGTTCTCCACCTCGAACCATAGCACGCATCCGAGAGAGAGAGAGAGAGAGAGAGAGAGAAGCATGAAGGATAAAGGAATTTTATAGGGAGTTTCTGCCAATTTCCAATCTCCCATCTTTACTGCACTTCTATTTTCTTTTATGTTGATTTATTAAAAAAAAGAGAGAGAACAATGAATTTTTTTTTAAAAAAAAGGTGAAAAGTGACCGTAAAAAAAGGACAAAAAAGGAAATATGAAAGCAACAAAAGGACATTATTTGAAACATCACGACGGTAGCTTCAAGATATCAACGACAGCTCATATGATCCAAGTAGTTTGTCATCAACATTAAGTAATTTGATTGGTAAATTACTTAACTCTTTGATTTGTTGAAATTTGTTTCTTAGGCAAACACTTATTATTCAACTTACCATTAATAGTATTACTTGTTTTTTTGTCTAAAAAAATTAATCTCACATTGCATACTAATCTGTAAATTTTTTCTCATCAATCTCTTTCATCATTGATATCTAGCATCTAGTTCTTTTTATGATTGTGAATCCTTGCTTGTGACATTATATTTAATTAATAATTTACACTTAAAGGTCTAGCAATACATGCTTAAAATTTTATTGGTGTATTTTGTTCTTGATTAATCTTCACATTAAAAAAAAATGGAATTACTTTTATTTTTGTATTGTGATTTCACTTACATCAATCATATGATCTCAATTCCATTTCTAAATTAGTGTTACATGCATTTGTGAATAGTCATCTAGTATCCAATTTATCCAATTTTAAGTTTACAACTACCATAGACTTGATCTTGAGTGATATCTTTATAACCAATCATGAACAAAACACCGTAGAGTTTTAGACAACTAAATTGGGTGTAATTAGATATGCCTTTACACAACCCAAAAGAACTGAAGATTGGAGAAGGATTG
>Ga0325411_1005181_pt1 | contig 14496 bp, 9 predicted proteins | sample PopdelMetagenome_13_FD_206181 | JGI IMG/M metagenome (GOLD analysis project Ga0325411, IMG submission 206181) | Populus deltoides microbial communities from Bellville, Georgia, United States - Xylem-PdIQD-R4 | ecosystem: Host-associated > Plants > Phyllosphere > Stem > Wood/Secondary xylem... | reverse complement strand
CCTAAATCGAAGTGTATTTGTTGGTAAACAGCCATGGAAGACGAGCCAAATTAAATGCTTGACCTTTTCTATAGCCTTAAGCTTCACTAACCAACACCATTTCCCCGTATCCTCCTCCATATGTCTACATCTATTTAGAAGCCAAGTATACCCAAGATGAGGAGTATAAGCAATTGAATTTTTCCAAACCATACAGTCCTTTAGATCTTGCTCTCTAGGAATTGGGATAGCTAAGATTCCAAAATGATTATCACTAGGAATTACCTTAGATAGTGACTCCAAGTTCCATTTCCCATCAACCCAAAGATCCTTCACCAATATGTCTATGTCACTAATATTCACTACAGGAAGAATCAACGCTAAGCTCCCAAACTCTAGCCATTTATCATACCAGATCGACACATCTCCAATACCAAGCCTTATCATGAATCCCTCCCTCAAATGTTTAAGAGCCCGAATGATGGATTTCTAGCTGTAAAAACTGGAATTTGAATAATTATGAATCTGAACCAACAACTTATTCTTCATATATTTCTTTGGTAGCATTTGCACCCATAATTTATCGGGGCTATTCAGGAGATGCCATATCAATTTTCCTAGTAGAGATATATTTCTAAACCTTGTTTCCCTCACACCCACACCCCCATTGATTCGAGGATGAGTCATCATATTCTAATTAATCAAATTTCAACTCCTTCCCGTCTCTTGGTCACCCCAAGTAAATTGCCTAGCAATTTTATCAATTTGCATGCATGTAGCATTAGGCAACCACATGTTCTACATAGGGTAAATAGGCATAGCTGTTAGGATAGATTTTGCTAGAGTAACTCTTCTTGCTGTGTTCAAGTAAGTAATCCTAAAAGACTAGTTCTTATCGATCTATATAATTGGTCTTGCCAAATGTGTCATAATCTAGCATGCCGAGTTATGATATCACTAGTATTAGTAGTGTTGGAATTTTGAACAACATAAATAGAAGCATCATCATTAATATATATATATATATATATATATATATATATATATATTACAATGTTTAACACCATAAAACCATTTAATACAAAACTAGAACCATAAAAAATATTATCCAGATATTTTTTACGCAACAACCAATAAATACAATATTAAAACCCAATTGTAGTAAAGTATGAACAAACACAAGATTCCATCGAACTTCTATTCATTTGTATCGTCTAATTATTATTGAAAATTTAAATGAGTACAAAATTATAGTTATTAGTTTCAACTAACAACTCCCACTGATCAAATTGCAAATATTTTCATATACATGCATATAATGTAATTAAAACTTAAATTACATAAAATATGCAATTAAAAAATAAACAACCAATTATCTTAACAAAAAAATACCGAAATAAAAAAATACAAAATTAAGAATAATAAATTTTAAAATTATTTTATATTGCAGGTACATAAGTAGTTTCTCCAATTACATCATCTACTTTTTCAAAGTCATCTCCTCCAAGTTCATTCTACTCAAACTATGGAATGAATTTAGCTGTAGCATCCAAATGACTTGTGATTCTTCCAATATGTCATATATGTTTTTTGGTATACTAATGTTTCCTCTCAAGTAACATTTCATCAGCGAGATTGTTGAAATCTAAGGATTCCAACCTATATTCCAACTATAGTCGAACCGACATGCATTCCTCAAATAGAGAATTGAGAACGATTAACATTTGATATTCCATGTAGAATTTATAAACACCACTCATAGCCAGTCTACTCATCAAATGATACATATAATCAATGTGCTCTTAATTCTGTGAACATGATTAATGGTATAACCCAATAAATAATCAATTTGTTGTTGCCTATCCAGTACAACAAAATATTCCAAAAGCATATAAATATAATAATCAATATTTAATTAACACATGTAACATTTTGTTTCCTTCTTAAGTGCAAAATAGTAGTTACACATCTACCAAATCTAGATATATTATCATGTTTTTTTCCTTTAACTGCCAAATGACAATTACATATCTGCCAAATCCAGATGTGTTCTGGCATTTTTTTATGTTGGAAAATTTGCTTTATGCAAATTTAATTGTTAATAGAAAGGAGAGATGGTTGGCATTTCCCTTGACAAGGATGGGATCAGCCTTTTGGCTTTCCTGTTACTACACATCTGGTTAAAGCTCTCCATTTTATAGGTGGATCTATAACCCAATTTTAATTATTTATGTTCCAATGCATATTTTTTTTTTAACATAGAATGTAAAACAAACGTTTATGCTATAACATATGTTTTGCTCGAAAAAAAAAAATATTAAAACCATGGCTCTGATACCAATGTAGATTTGAAAGGAAACGTACTTATGACGTGAGAATTCGATTTCTTATCACTGGATCAATTACTTAAGTGCCATTTTAATTACTAGAACCAAAGTGATATTTCATAGTATGAATGTTTTTGTAAATCTTGTCAAGTTAATGCAGAGAGCCCAAGATGGAAGAAGAGAAAGAGAGGACTGTTTTATTTCAACAATGAAAACTTGTCTTTTCATATGGGTTATATCCCTATATATATAAGTAGAGGAAACAATTACTTCATTTATTAACTCATCTAAATGCTTGGACCAGGCCCATCGCTTAATAGGCAGACCAGGCTTAACCTAATAACCAACAATAAATATAATACAATGATATATGGCTAAGTAAGAACAACCAAGCTTTATCTCATATTCATATGTCTATGTTTTATAGTTCTTACATGGTATCAGCCTAAAAACCTAAAAGCTCACGCTTTCTTAACCGATCCCCAAACTTTCACATACTTTTCAATAGTCAACACCACCTATGCCACTTCTACTACTACAACACTTGCCATCCCCATATCCACCAATATTTCCATCAAACTTGATGGCTCTAACAATTATCTGGTGTGGAAGATATAGTTTCTTAATCTACTCTGCAACCATGATATGCATCTTGATACTACCAAAAGTCTTATTGATTAATTGGTAGTAGGTGGCAAACATGTGGATGATCAAAACCTCATCAATTTTATTCTAATTAACCTACAAAGTTCCTACACAATTTGTTACCTCTTTTAACTTTGCATCCCGAGACACTGAGTTCACATTTGAAGATTTTCAAACTGAGCTTCTAGGCTTTGAAAACGTTTTAAAAATCAATCAGCTCCTACTTCAAATAATGACCACTTTATTTTTACTACATGTAAATCAAAACTACCAGCCTTTATAAAGAAGCCAAAACCATCTAACTCTCATGTTCCACAATATACCATATCTACTACTTCACAAGTTCAGAAAACTAGTCTCATCTATTATGTCTGTGATAAAACTGGACACATTGCTATTGATTGTTTTCATCATTTTGACTATTCCTATCAAAGCATGTATCCTCCTCGGGATCTAGCAACTATGGCCACTAACATTAATGTCAAATATGATAATCAAGTGTGGTACATGGATAATGGGGCCAATGTCTATATCACCTTTATTGCATCTAAACTCACCACTCAGCAGCCTTTTCGTGAGTTCAATTTTGTTACTGTCAGCGATGGTTTAGGTTTGCAAATCCAAAAACATTTACTCTTCATCCTTTTGATTAGGTCACTCTAGTTTCCATCTCAATAAAATTATTTATTGTCCACAAGCAGCTACCAATCTTATTTCTGTTAATCAGTTTTGTTTAGATAATAATTGTTAGTTTATACGAATTGCTAGTGATTTTATCATAAAAGAGAACTTGATAGAAAAACTTATACTACAAAGTGTGTTGAAAATGGCCTATATCTACTAGTTGGGTGCAAGTCGTCTTAGAAAAGTCTCGCATATCTGTCTACAAACATAGGGGTTCATGCTACCACTATAACTTGGCATTTCAGACTCTACCATCCCTCTAATGTTGTCTTAGATATCTTGTGTCGTTTAAATAAACTCTATATCACAAGCCATTCTAATAATTTAGATTTTTGTTCAGTTTGTCGACTTGGCGAAGCTAAACAACTCCCTTTCTCAGAACCTAGTCGTCAATCCTTAGTTTCTTTAGCTTTAATCCATTATGATATATGGGTTTCCCTGTTAAATCAATTGGTGGATGCAAGTACTATATTTTATTTGTTGATGATTATTTCTGTTATTCATGGTTATATCATTTGCAAAAAAAATCTGACATGTTTGCAACCTTTGTTAAATTTAAAACAATTGCAGAAAAAACTATTTTCTACCTCTATTAAATAATTACAAATAGACAATGATGATGAGTTTACCTCTATCAGTTTAAGAGTGTGTTTGGTATTGCGGTAGCTATTGTGGTTGTGGTTTGAAAAAAGTTGTTTTATAAAAAGTACTTTTAGTTGAGGTTGGTTTTGAAAAAATAGGTGTTTGGTTAAAACTGTGGTTGAAATTGAGGTTGAACAAAAAGTAGTTTAATGTGTTTGTTTAAGAATGCTTTTGAAATTGAGGTTATAAAATAATTTTTAAAAAATATATATTAATATTTATGGTTTTTAATTAAAATATTGTAGATTTAACTATTGTTATTACATCGTGAAATAAATCATACTTTATATATATAAATTTTTTTTATTCCATTAAACTATCTACAATTCTATTACATATAAAATTCATCTGACAAAAACTACAGTTTCCATGATTTTTTGAGCGTGCAATAAAATTAGGTAAAATATTATCAGGAATAAAATTGAGATTACATTACGAATAAATTTAATTCACCTTAAAATATTTTTTTTTAAAAAAATTATTAATTTTTGAAAAAGAAAAATGTTAACTGATTTTTTGAAAGAAAAAGATTTTTTTAAAAAAAACTGTTCAAATTAGTGAACAGTGTGGAGGGATGCTGATTTTTCAGGAAAAAAAAATTTAAAAAACAAACACTGTTCACTTTAGTGAACAGTGCACGCACGTTGTTCACTAAAGTGAACAATGTGGAGGGATGCTGCATGGTGCAACAACAAGAAGCATGTAGAACCTGCTTTCATTTTTTAGCATTTCAAACGTGAAATTGGGTGGGACCCATGAATAGTATTTTACGTTTTTTTTGTTACCAAACGTTGTTGCATCTGCGTTTTAAGCAAAACATAGACGCAACAACGTAGACAAACACTCTTTAAAACGTTTTTGTTAGCCCAAGGAATTTATTATTGTTTAACGTGTCCTTAAACATCTCAACAAAATAGAATCGCAGAACAAAAACAAACACATTCAGGAAATGAGACTCACGTTACTTGCCAAATCTGATTTACCACCCTAATATTGGGTTGGTTCCTTTCTTATTGTTGTGTTCTTGATAAATAGACTATCTATAAAGGTCTTAAAGAATCAAATATCTTATTTTTTACTTCATAAAACTGAACCATAATATACGGATTATGTTTTTTTGGTTGTGCATGTTACCCTTTCCTAAGAACCTATAATGACCACAAATTAGCATTCAAAAGTAAGAAGTGTCTTTTTCTTGGATATTCTAACTATTAAAAAGGGTATGTGTCTTGACTTAGCCACCAACCATGTATACGTCTCACGACATGTGGTGTTTGATGAACATAATTTCTCAGCTAAGAAATTGACAGTGTTTAACTCACCTTCAAATCAGAATTCTACAGCAATTAAGTCTCTGATAATCCGTGCTCTGTTTTGGATTCACAATGACATGCTTCAATGGGCAGAGAATTTGATGCATTGATGGAGAATGACACTTGGTTTTTATATCAACGTCTACCTGGTAAACATAATGTACGCAATGAGTATGTATATAAGGTGAAAAGGAAACTTGATGGTAGTGTTGAGTGTTTCAAAGCTAGACTTATAGCCAAAAGGTATGATCAAAGTAGTGGAATTAATTTCCATGAAACTTTCTTTCTTGTGATTAAACTGATAACCATCATATTGGTTTTGACCATAACAATTCACTTTCATTGGCCTATTTAACAGTTGGATGTGTCCAATGCCTTCTTATATGGATTTTTTGATGATGAAATATTTATGGAATAGCCACAAGGCTTTATTGATGATACAAAACCTGATTTTATCTACAGACTACACAAGTCTTTGTATGGCCTCAAACAAGCTCTAAGAGCATGGTTTTAACATTTATCTCAGCAATTGGTTGAATTTAGGTTCGAAGAATGAACAAATGACTACTCTTTGTTCACATTACATACTGACAACAGAAAACCTTTTGTCTTAATCCATGTAGATGACATTTTGGTCACAAGTTCAGACTTTCTCAAAATTGATGGTCTAATTCAAAGCTTGAAGAGCATTTTTCGTATCAAAGATGTTGGTTTATTATCCAATTTCGTAGGTGTGCAAGCTGATAGGAGTTCATAGAGTCTTTATTTATGTCAGACCAAGAATATCTGTGATATATTAGATTGCACCAAAATGGCTGGAGCCAAACCCTTTGCCTCTCTTATTGTTTCAAGTACCAAGTTGTCTAGCTTTAATGGTGATTTGCTTTCTGATCTCATAAATTATACACATATTATTGGGGCCCTACAGTACTACACAATCATAAGACCAGATATAACATATGTTGTAAACCAATTGTGTTAGTATATGTATCAACCGAGGTCATCACATTGGCAGGCTATAAAAAGGGTTCTACGTTATTTGAAATGCACGATCAAAGATGGTTTGTACTACACTCCTTCTCTCCTTGAGATTCATATTTATTGTGACTCAGATTAGGTAGACAATCCTGATGATAGAAGGTCTACTAGCGGTTATGGAGTGTTCTTGGGTAATAACTTAGTGTCTTGGAGTTCTAAGAAACAACATGTAGTGTCCCACTCCAGTATAGAGGCAGAATACCATTTAATGGCTCTAGCTACCGCTGAATTATACTGGATACGCATGCTATTCAAAGAGTTAGGTATTTGTATTGCGTCTACACTGACTTTTTGGTGTGATAATATTGGTGTAATTACTTTAGTATCAAATTCAGTGCTCCTTGCTCGAAAAAAAACATGTGGAGATTGATTACTATTTTATTAGAGAGAAAGTCTGCAGCTGTGATGTCAAAATCCAACATATCTCGAAACTTAATTAAGTAGCTGATATTTTTACCAAAGGACAGTCTGCTTAATGATTTCAAGTTCTAAAGCACAAATTAATGGTTCGTTCACACCCCTATCAATTTGAAGGGGGTGTTAGATCATCAGATAATTTAGGAGAAAATCATGGAGGATATGCAGCAGTAACAAATTTCAATATTTATTTTGTTAACAATTTGATTGTCTCCTAATATTGTGCCCTCTTTTTAGAATAAGTTTGTTCCATACTTTACTAACTTACAGTTACAATGTATATCTATAAATATAATACAATGATCTATGGCTAAGTGAGGACAACCAAGCTTCATCTCATTTCCATCTTTCTGTGTCTTCTTACAATCTTCTCCCATTTCACTAAATGAATACCTCACCCTGTGTCTTTACTCCTCTGGATAAAATTTCCAACCACCTTATCAATGCTATTGCAAGTCAATTGAGGTAGCCGATAATTTTACACCTAATAAATAAGGATCGCATTAATCACTGACTTAGCAAAAGTACTTCTCCTTGCTTTATGTAAAAGTTTCCCCTTCCAATTTGCTAATCTCCCATTGATCTTTTCAAGGATAAAGTTAAAGTAACCTTTTCTCACTCTACCTTGAAAAAAGGAAACCACATATACTTGCCAAGATCATTAGAACCTCTAAGATATGATAAATAAGCAAACTTTACCCCCTTCATTTGACTTACCATCTTGGACATCATGAACCTTGATTTCTCAATATTAACTTTTAAACCAGAGGTGTCATAAAAATCAGATAGGACATTATCGATTAGTCGCATATGAGAAGACTTAGCTTTCTTGTAAAGGAGAATATCATCAACAAAAAATAAGTGTGAGATGCTTAGACCTCCTCTGGACAATATATGAACTAGTTTTCATATCCTATCCTTAACTTTCTGAGCAATCAGACATGATAGTTTTTCGATACACAACACAACACAAGTTAGGCGATATGGGATCGCCTTGTCGTAGCCCCTCATAGGTGTAAATTTAGGAAGCTTCGACCCATTCCAAAGAAAAGAAAGGGTAGTAAAGCCGATGCAGAACATGATAAGGTTGATTGTACTCTGAGGAAAGATAAAGTCTACCAAATTTGAGCGCAAAAAGCTCTATTTAACTCTATCACATGCTTTCTTTAGATCAATCTTCACTGTAATGACCCTCTGTTTGCTTTTGGAGCAGTGTATAAAGTGCAAAACTTCCTGAGCAATCAAAGCACTATCTATAGTTTCTCTACTAAGAACGAAGCTGTTTTGAAAAGGGCTAATGAGACTGCTCAGAAAAGGTCTTAGACGGTTGACTAGCACTTTGGTAATTAATTTTGTATAACATTGTACATGGACTAATGGGTCAAAACTATTTCATGTTTGTTGGACATTCCTCTTTCAAAATTAACACAATCAAGGTCTCTACTAGTTTAATATCGAAACTACCAGTTTGGAAAACATCTTTAACCAAATTCTAGACATCATCTCCAAGAATTCCCCAACATGTCTTAAAAAAGAAGTTGGAATCCATCCATACTAGGAGATTTGTATGAATCCATACTCATGAGGGCTATATAAACTTCCTCATTGGTAACTTCCTTTGTGAGAGTTGTCACTCCTTCACTAGATAGGACAATAACGTTATTAAGAATCAGATCTAAATGCATGTTCGCTACATTTGAAAAGAAGAGATTTTTATAAAAGGACAAAGCTTCCTCCTGCAAATTACTATCTTTCATGCACCAATCCTCGTTTGCAAAAAACAAACCATTTATCTGGTTTTGCTTCCTATACGTATGGAAAAACTTCGTGTTCTTATCACTCAGCTGTTAGAAAATATTTAGGATGGAAACAAATATGAAGTTGGCTTAGAGATATAAAAACATTATTTTTAAGGTATTTATTTGTCCCACATAGAGACAACACCTCCAGGATATAACTAAGCCCTATAAACCTCTAAAAGAATGAGAAGATAAGACCAAAAAAAGAATATATGTTTTTATTGTGTGTAATTTTCTGTGTAGTAACATGTTTTTATAGACTTGAAACATAACGATGAAACAAATAATTGTTGATCAATCAATATGACTGTTGATAAAACAATATGATTGTTTGATGAGTATGTTTGTTAATCAAACAATATAACTGTTGATCAAACAATATACTTTAAATTAAACTAATTGTTGTTATTCAATTTTATCTCAACAATTACAAATGTTAAAATTAATTATAAAAATTAATTTAAGGATGAATTAATCTTACTGATATATTAAGTTTCAAGTGTCATCTTTTGATATTATAAATATCCATATAATAGCATTAGAAAGTCTACTAGAAAAGTCCTTTCACCATGACTTAATTTACTACATAATAAAAACCTATGCTTATAAAAATTAATCTTTTTCCATATACATCTTTTTATTTATTTATTCATTTACAAACTACACCAATACCAGTTTCACCTATTTTTCCCTAGACTTCTGGTACTAAAGCATCTCTTAGTAATTGTCTCCCACACAAAGTTTCAACGAAGACTTCTGGAAATTGCATACGCCAATCACAATTTACTATGACTCTATCCAGTCGTTCAGCAATATGCATTACAACATAAATATGGATATGCCAGGTATATTTCTGACCCTTAGAACCTAGGTCCATCAGGCTGTAGGTTTCCATTACTTCTTTGGATTTCATGGCTCTTGCCATTAGAAAGTGTCCTTCCAATGTCTCCGAGAGGTGGATGCCTTCATTGAAATCTCTAATAACTACCCAAGATCTACCTATACGTGATTTAATCCTGTTCAAAAGATCCCAAAGACGCACATGTAAACTCGAAATCAGAGAAGCATAAACTGCTGATAAGTTCTAAATTTGTTGATCCTTAACAATGGCCAGAGTAATACATTGAGGCATTATGTTTATAACATTGATGTTAACGCTACCACCTAAAGATAAAATCCATTCCTCCTGCATGACCACTAGCTTCCACAATGGCAGCCGGGCTATGACCAACCTTTCTTCAAGCTACTGTGATAAACTGAGTACTAGTCTCAAGGAGAACAAACAGATTAGGATGATATCCGCTAATTAATTCCCTGCAATGACACTTACTTCTCAAGCTAGAAGCACCCCACATATTCCACGATAAGACTGAAAAATCACTGAAGATGTTCATCATTAGAATAAAATATATAAAGAGACTAACCCTGATCACCTCGGATAGCCTCTATATATATCTCAGTTTTGTCCCCCCACAAGATTCACGCTTTTAGTCATTGTTGTCTTCTTACTTGAGCCCCCTGATTGCTCAACATGTTGTCCATTAAGAATGAAAATATGAAGTTGCACTGGCTTGTTGCCACGGTACTCTATCGAGTTATCAGGTTGCAATACATGTGTTTCTACCACTGCTGAAAGTACCCTTCTAAGTTGTTCCTTAAACACGCCTTGAGCACCTTTAATGGTCCCTGGTGAGGATGTAGCTTCATCATTAGAACCTGCAGAAAGCTCTATCCCAATATATAGTCGCACTGGAATTTCCTTTGGGTTGTAAAGGCTTCCCCAAGTGTCCCTTCTCTTTACCTCCAGTAACTCCCTTGCAAATTCTTCTTCCCTTGATATCTTTATTAGCCATATACTGTATAGAACTTGTATCATCCCGACATGACCTCTTATTCTGCTTAGGAATATCTTTACGATTTCGATCAAAAGGGTCTTCATTAAATTTGGTTCTACTAGGTTGTCCTTAAAAAAAAAAAACCTTCTTTCCCTTATATATATGGACTCTTAAACTCACCCAAAATATTAGGCCCAACTTGATTCTCTGTCCGTGTAGCTTTGGCAGCAGGTTCACTAAGAGCTGCAAATTTATTTTGATTTTGCGCTGACTCTTTACCCTTATACATGCTCTCCTTATCGCTCCGTGAGTTCTGCGAATTTATTTTGATTTTGAATTCCACTGTAATACTCTCTGTCATTTCCTGAGATGCTGATTTCTCAGGATGTGGGATAATTGCAAGATCATTGGGATTCTCTCTACTCGCCTCCATGTTCATGATAGGGTTTTTATCCGAGGAGCCTCTAAGGGAACCCAAAGTACAGGATCTCCCATGATGTCCGTAACATCCACAATTCCCATAAATGTGTAACCCTTCATATTCAACCTTGTACCAGTGACCCCATATCCAGACCTTCCCTAATACCAAAGGTTGATTCAAGTAATTTTTGCATACAAATTCTTGCAAATCGACCCCTCTCAATTCAAAACCTCTTGTTAAGCTCCATATTCCTTTTAACCTCGTATTCATATGGTGTAGCCTATGCTCTTCCCCAATAGCTTAACGATCAATGTCTTACTGTATGGCTGACAAAGATCATTGAATATCTTGTCATCAAGGAATATCTTCGACACCAAGCTTTGCCTTAGCTTATCCACCTTTTCCTTTACTGGTGGTATGAACCAAGGTTGTCAAAAACACTTTTTTAACACGACACGGAATATATAATATAAACTTGGATTGTAAACTCGAATTGTAAAATCATAAATAAAATATTTTAACTAATTATATATTAACAATTTTAGTTAAGTAGTAAATAATAACCTAGTGTGGGGTTTACTGGTTGTTTAATAGTATGATAAATCTTATTTTTTAAAGTGTTTTTAATTTTAAAATGTATTAAAATAATATATATTTTATTTTTTAAAATTTATTTTTAATATTAGAAATTTAGAACATTAAAACAATTAAAAAATAAATTAAAACTTAAAAAGTAATTAAAAACCCACCCCCTCCCCCGGGTCACCACCAGTCAGTATAGATAAAAAGTTGTGAACACTGGTGGTGACTTTGATCTTTGTAGTTGGTGGCAGAACTTAGATTTAAAAGAGAAGAAATGACAATTTGGTAAATAGAACGCAACATCAAAGTCAATCATGAATAGTTGCCCAAGTCTTCAACTCGGTAAGCCTTGGCTGTTGAGAAACCTTATGTGCTCATTTACACACACAACATAGTACCACTACCATCCCTGTAGAGAGAGAGAAGAAGCCCAGAGAAACCATTAATTCAAGAAAACCTAGCGAGAAAGAGAGTTTGTTTGCGTATATTCCTTTTCAAGAAATGACAAAGTAGAGTTCTTGTTTCTTGATTTCAGCTACAATCTTGATCTTGATGGCGATGGGCTTAGCATCCACCGTTCAAAGAAGTGGGGATCACCATCTGGGGTGGATTCCTACCACTACTACCACTAGATCATCAATCTGCAACAAGGATCTATATAGCAGAGTGCATGGCTGAGGATGGAGAAGAGTTTGAAATGAACACAAAGATCAACGGGCGTATTTTAGCAACTAACAAATACACAGAGATTTGAAGAGTTTGTCAAACTCGTAGACTCAGTCCGAGTTGACCGAGTTTAACCGAGTTTGTAGGTTTTCGAGTTTCTAACCTGATTTTACACGATATAGACGATTTTACGAGTTAACTCGCGAGTTTAACAACCTTGGTATGAACTGTTAAAAAAATCTTAATCAATTAGTTTAAATTGTTAGGTAAGATTTCAAGATATGATTTATATTATTTTCTGACATATATTTTTAAATAAAAACCCTTTAGATTTGAAACTTGCACAGACTCATATTACTTTGTGCTTATTTTTTATCAAATAAATAGAGATGATGAGATTTGAACTAACTATTTAGTTATTAAAGCTCTAGTACCATGTCAACGAATTATCTCAACTTAATAACTTAAATTATTAAATAAAATTATAAAATATAATTTATATTATTCTCTAACATTAATTTAATCCCAAGACTCTATCACAGAAAAACATCCTTGTTGCTATTGGTGATTTAGCCATCTTCTTATCCCCAAGAGGATCACTGATATCTGGTGACTTCTTTGGGATGGTATCTTGCATGTGTTAATTTATTCCCTTCAAACTCGACTTCCATAGGAATATCTTTGTATTGTTGCTTTTTTTTTTTTACTTGGAAAAAACTATAAATGAAAAATGTATTTTGGAATTCTTGGTATTTTTTTAAAAAATAAATCTCATTTAAAAATATTATTAAGTTAATATTTTTTTAATGTCTTTTATTATTATTTTGATGTACTGATATTAAAAATTAAAAAATATATTTTAATATATTTTTAAATGAAAAATATTTTTTAAAATCAAAATACCCTATAATATATTACAAGTATATAAAAACACTTTTTTAAAACTTTTTTTTTTCACGATTTAGCTTTGCGACAACATTGTATGATCATATATGAATAAACCAACATTGAAAAAAGTTCAGATAAATCATTACCAAACACATCAAATACCTTTCACTTAGTATTGATAAAAAAAAAAAAAATTAAGTCAATCGCATGCGCTTGATAGCCTTTTCTATTCGTTAAATTGTGTGTATGTGTATATATATATATATATATATATTAAATTTAATATCTTTATCAATTACCAAGTATAATTTCGACAAAAAGTCATACAAAATTTACAATGAAAACACCAAAAGGCCAAACAAATCAACCATTCACATCAATAATTCATCACCAAATAAATCTTTGAAAATATTTTTTTTATTAATAGAGAGTACCAAAAACTTACCCTTGATGGGCAAAAAAAAAAAAAAAAAACACAACAAGAATGGTATTACATAGTTTTATTGGTGATGCAACCATGTGAAGAATCTTAGACGTAGTTGAGTTCATCAAATTTATGAGCACAAAGGTTTCCTCAGCTGCATCTAGTTATAGAGATTTTATTCATATCTATTTGTTTATTATAAAGTGTTTTTTTAAAATAAATTCTTGAAAAGTAAATTATTTTTTATATTTATTAATGTCATATAACATGAGGTGGTAAATAACTTATTAATATTTTAATTATTATTTTTAAGTTTATTAAGAGAATAAGAACCGAATATGATAGATAAAAAAAATTCAAGAATGATAAAATAAAATAAAAATCAATTTCATATAATATTTTAAATATAGCAATTAAAGGAATAGATACCGAATCTGATTGGTAGAAAAGTTGAAAGATGATGAAATTAAAAAAAAAATTAATTTTATAAATTATTTCAAATAAAATAAAATGAGGATCAAATTGGTAAATAAAAAAATTCAATTAAGAAAAGAATAAAAAAAACAAATAACAATCAAAATAATGAGGATCAAAGTTGATATAAAAATAAGATTAAATCAGATTTTAAGGGATGAAATTAAAAAAAATTCAAAACAATATATATAGCAATAAAAATATTAAGGACCATAATTGATATAATCAATAAATAACAAGATATTTTTTTTTATTTTCTTATGATTTCTGAAAAGTATTTTCTATCTAAAATAAAAGGAAAATATTTTTCTAAAAACTAAACCAAAAATTTCTGGAATATATTTTTCATTGAATAACTTTTT